>UMBS01022273.1_pt1 | contig 17080 bp, 10 predicted proteins | sample 1964031 | NCBI WGS metagenome assembly UMBS01 (sample SAMEA4835948, study PRJEB28245) | human gut metagenome | biome: gut microbiome; material: fecal sample | place: Denmark | collected 2008 | reverse complement strand
AATTCTCATATCTACATGTTGTTTTCCTTTTGTAGAAGCAGTATATGTAACATGGCAAAGAGTATCCTCGTCAAAAAACTTGTTTAGCTTTTGTATCTTTTTATAAACAAATTCTATAATTGCATCTGTAACTTCAATACGAAGTCCTGTTAAATCTAATTTCATAGTATCACCTCATACTTATATTATGCAATAAATTTTTAAATTTTCAAGTAAAAGTATTGCTTTAATTTAAATTTTAAAAATTTAACAATATAATTAAAAGTATAATATTTTATTTACATTTAATCTATTTTTGATATATTTATATTTACTAATAAATCTGTGTAATATCTTTTAATTTATTATATTTTATTTTTAATTTAAAAACACTTGGTGAATTAATTTTTAATATTCTATCTTTATACTTTAGTTCACAATCTTTATTAAGTGTACAAAATTTACTTAAATAGAACTTAATAGCTGCCCCGTGACTTATTACAGCTATGCTCTTACAAGAATTACTAGAATTAATCAAATCATTAAAAAAATCACTCATTCTACGAGAAACTTCTATATTACTCTCACCATCTTCATTTTTTAATTTTTCATCAAGTAATTGCTCCTTAGTATATGATAATTTTTTATTTTTTTGCATTTTTTTTAAATTTTCTAAATTTCCGTAATTTCCTTTCATTCAATCTTTCATCAATGTTTATATCAATATTATTAATTTTAGCTATATATTTTGAAGTAGCAATTGCTCTTACGTAATTACTACTCCACAAAGTATCAATATTATTTAATTCTTTTAATTTACAAATTTCTTTTGCCTTTTTTTCTCCCTCAATAGACAAAATAATTTTCTCATTTTCTATTTGGCTACTCTCTTCTACATTTTTTATTCCCTTTAATTTTAATTGTTCCGAATGCCTAATCAAAAAAATATCCATGTATTCTAACCCCCATTGAATCTTTAACAACATAATATTATATGGTAAATATTTTATAAACACCTACCATATATAATTTATCCTAACAAATCAAACATATCCATTTGTTCGGAACGTGGCATTCCATCAAGGCAGCCATTTTTTTGAAGTGTTTCAACTGCCACTTTACCTATTTTTGATTTCATAGCCATATCTTCTATTGACGTAAACTTACCATATTTTTCTCTTGCTTGAACAAGTTTATTTGCATCTACCTCTCCAAAACCTGTAAGCTTTGAAAGTGGAGGTCTAAGTTTATGTCCCTCAACTTTAAATTTCTTAACATCAGATTTGTATATATCTGCAGGTAAGAATTCTATACCTCTTTCATTCATTTCAAGTACTAATTCAAGTATTGGATACATATTTTTATCTTTAGGTGCTGCTTTATTCCCTTGTAAATCAATCTCTTTCATTTTAGCTCTTACTTTTTCTTTTCCATATAGCATAGAGTCACTATCAAATTCATCTGCTCTTATAGACATGTAAGCTGCATAATATGCTTCTGGCATATGAACTTTGTACCATGCAATTCTAAATGCATTTGTAACATAGGCTGCAGCATGAGCTTTTGGGAACATATATTTTATCTTTTTACATGAATCTATATACCATTCTGGCACACCATGTTCCCTCATTTCTTCTTCATATTCTGCCCATTTTACAGGATCTTTTAATGCCTTACCTTTACGTACAACCTCCATTATTTTAAATGCATGTCCAGGCTCTAATCCTTTATCCATTAGATAAACCATTATATCATCTCTACAACATATTGCCTCTTGAAGTGTGACTGTTCCATCCTCTATAAGTGACTGAGCATTTCCAAGCCACACATCAGTACCATGTGAAAGTCCTGATATTCTAATAAGTTCATCAAAAGTTGTAGGTTTTGTATCAACTAACATTCCTCTAACAAATTTTGTTCCAAATTCTGGTATTCCATATGAACCAACTTCAGAATTTATTTGTTCAGGAGTTACACCTAGAGCTTTAGTTGATGAAAATATTGACATTGTTTCAGGATCATCTAGTGGTACCTTAGTTGGATCTTTTCCTGTTATATCATATAGCATCCTAATTACTGTAGGATCATCATGGCCAAGTATATCTAGTTTTAATAGGTTTTTATCAATTGAGTGATAATCAAAATGTGTTGTTTTTATTGTTGAATATGGATCATCGGCTGGATGTTGTACTGGACAAAATTCAAATATTTCTCTTCCTTTAGGCACAACTACAATACCTCCTGGATGCTGACCTGTTGTTCTTTTTATTCCTGTGCATCCTACAGATATTCTGTTAATCTCTGCTTCTCTTTGCTGTATATTTCTTTCTGCAAAATAATTTTTAACAAATCCATATGCTGTTTTATCAGCAATTGTTCCAATTGTCCCAGCTTTATATGTAGTACCTCTACCAAATATAACCTCTGTATATTTATGTGCCTCAGCTTGATATTCTCCTGAAAAGTTTAAGTCTATATCCGGTTCTTTATCTCCATTAAATCCAAGGAACGTTTCAAATGGTATATTCATTCCATCTTTATCTAATTTATGTCCACATTTTGGACAATCTTTATCTGGAAGATCAAATCCATTTTGACATCCATAATCTGAAAAGTCTGAATATTTACAATTAGGACATCTATAATGAGCTTTTAAAGAATTAACCTCAGTTATACCGGTCATATATGCTGCAAGTGATGAACCAACAGATCCACGCGAACCAACAATATATCCATGATCATTAGAATCCCAAACAAGCCTTTGTGCAATAATGTACATAACTGAATATCCATTTGAAATAATAGAGTTTAACTCTTTATCTAGTCTTTCTTGTACAATTTGTGGCAATGGATCACCATAAAGGCTATGTGCTTTTTCATATGCTATATTCCTTATTTCTTCCTCACAACCATCAATATGTGGTGGACATTTTTCATCAGAAATTGGACTTATTCTATCACACATATCTGCTACTTTATTTGTATTTGTTACAACTATCTCATATGCCCTTTCAGGAGTTAAATATGGAAATTCTTCTAACATTTCTTTTGTAGTTCTAAAATATAAAGGGGCTTGCATGTCCGCATCATCAAAACCTTGACCAGCTTGAAGTATTCTTCTATATATTTCATCTTCTTTGTTTAAGAAATGAACATCACATGTACCAACTGTAAGTTTTCCAAGCTTATCTCCTATATCAATTATTTTTTTGTTAATATTGATAAGATCTTCATGAGTTAACTTAAATATAGTATACTCTTTATCCTTATCATCCATTTCTTTATTATAATTTTTATTTTTCTTTTTTATACCTCTTGTATAAAATTCATTATTTCCAAGTGGTTGTATTTCTAAGTAATCATAATAACTTGCAACTTTTTCTAATTTTTCTTCACTTTCATTTCTAATAATTGCTTGATACAATTCTCCTTGTTCACAAGCACTTCCTAAAATTAATCCCTCTCTATACCTGTTTAACATAGATTTAAAAATCTTAGGTTTCTTTTTAAAATAATGTAAATGAGAATATGATATTAATTTATATAAATTTTTAAGTCCAACATAATTCTTGGCAAGGATAATTATATGATAAGCTTTTTCACCTAATATATCACCAATAATTTTTTCAGTATGAGCAAAACTATTTATTTTAATACCTTTTTTCTCTAAATCTTCATCCATCCTAATAAATACCTTAGCTGTTGCTCTTGTATCATTTATTGCTCTGTGGGCTCCTTCTAGTGAAATTCCAAGTTCTTCTGCTATAGTACCTAGTTTTTTGTTTGGAAAAGCAGGATATAGCTCTTTTGCAATCATTAAAGTATCAATTATTGGATTTTTAAATTTATCTTTAAGGCCTTCTTTTTCAACAAAGTAGTTTAAAAATCCTATATCAAAATCTGAATTATGTGCAACAAGTGTACATCCATCCATAAAATCCAAAATTTCTGGTAATACTTCTTCGATTGTTGGTGCATCTTTTATCATTTCATCAGTTATATGAGTAAGCTCTTGAACCTCTTTTGGAATATGCCTTTCTGGATTGATAAAAGTGGTATATTCATCTATAATTTGTCTGTTCTTTACTTTACAAATTGCAATTTCAGTTATTTTATCCATTTTATTTGGATTAAATCCTGTAGTTTCTAAGTCAAATACACAATAAGTATCTGGAATATTTGCATCTACCTCAACATCATCAACCAAATATCCCTCTATTCCATATATTACCTTTATTGGTGCGTTATCCAAAATATCTTGAGTAGATACTTTACTTTTACCAGTTTTTTCTTTAGCTAGTTTTTCGTAATTATCACAGATAACATGATTTGCTTCTGGAAAAGATTGAGCAACACCATGGTCAGTTATAGCTACTGCATTATGTCCCCATCTTATTGCTTGTTTTATTATATCAGTAGCACTACTTACTCCATCCATTGCACTCATTTGAGTATGCATATGTAATTCTACTCTTTTTTCCTCTGCATCATCTGTTCTTTTTTCTTCATCACTTCTATCTGCTTTTACAATATTATGAGTCATTATACTTAATTCATTTGAAAAAGTATCTATACCAGCCTTTCCTTGAAGTAAAATATAATCTCCTTTTTTTAAAGCTTTTTTCTCTGTTAAATTTTCTAATTTTTTCTTATCTACAAATATTTTGCAACAAATTGTACTTGTTTTATCTGTAACATCTATAGAAATTAAAGTTTTACCATTTTTAAGCTCTCTATCTTCTCTTCTAAATATTTCTCCCTCAATACACACTCTTTGTTCACTAGGTGCTAGATCTACTATCTTTTTTGTATTTTTATCTCTAATATCTACGCCATATATTACATTATCTGGTTGTGGTTCTTTAGCAAGTTTTCTATCTAATTTCTCATCTTCAGTAAGTGGTTTTCTAGGTGTAAATGCTTTCTTTTCTTGAGGTGGTGGAGTAGGTATAGCATTTGGATCTACTATTGGTCTTTCAACCTTTACGAATTTTATTTCATCCGATATATTACTTTTAACTCCTTGCTTTTCTTGTATTAATACGTTTGTTTCTACACCATATTTTGTTTTAAAATCTAGTGCCATATATTTATCAATCTTTTTTAATTTAAGAAAATTTGCATAAGGAAGACTTAAATTAATTTCAACATTATCTGAAATATTAATATCTGAATTATTAAAAACATGTTTAGTAAAATCATATTTTTCTTTTACATCATTAATAACAGAATTAACATCATCTAATGTTATATCCTTTTTTTCTCCTAAAAATTTATATTCTATTTTAAATGAATTAAGTTCATAAGTTTTTTTGGCTTCTAGTTCAAATCTCTCAATTTCTGGAAGTGAAATATTATCATTACTTGAAGTATATAAAATTACTGAATTAAGTTTTTTTGAAAATTTTATTTCATCAACGTTTGCAAGTGCGAATTTATCTACATTTGATACACAGTTAAAAAAAACATCTTTTACATTCTTTGGCAATTTTTTCACTTCCTTTTTTCTTTTCATATTATACTATTTTTTGACAAAAAAGTCCATATATTTAAATCAAGTAAATATAAATTTAAATTATTAATTTTTATATAAAAAATATGTAACCAATATAGTCAAGTTTTTTCAAAATTATGAAAAAACTTAGAAGCATTTAATACTTTTTTTATTTTTGTGTACAAAAAATACTAGAATAACCAATTAGTTATCCTAGCATTTATATTAAGTTATTTATTAGAACTTTTTTTACCTTTATTTTTACCTTTATTTTTATTTAAAATAACAAGTGTAACTATTGAAATTACAATCATTGATATTGCAGCTACAAGAATAACATCTCCTGTATCAACATTTGTAAATATTTCTTTTTGAATTTCATTAGATATATCAATGCTAATATTTCTATTGTCTTTTGTTATCTCAAATTCATATGATTTTTCATTTAGTTTATATCCTTCAGGTGCTTCAATTTGAGTTATTCTATATTTTCCAACTAAAAGTTCATTGAAGTTTAAAATTCCACTTTCACCAACTATTTTTTCAATAGTTACAAATGTTTCATCAATACTTCCATCTTCTTTTAATTTTTCTAGTTTAAATTTAGCTCCTGATAATATTTTACTACCATCTGAGTTATCAATATTCTTCAATGATAAATTTCCTTTAATTAATGAATAAGTATATGTAACAACTGTAGGTTCTTCTTTCATAGTACCAGAAACATTATCTGAATTTTGTTTTAATTCATATCCATAAAACTCTTTATTTTCAGTTTCATAGTTATCTCCAACTTTTCCATTAATTATAGTTGATTCTTCTAATTTACTTCCATCCTCTAAAATGTAATTTACAATAACAACAGCATCTTTTCTTTCAAATTTAACTACAATTGATTTATTATCTACTACATTTGTAAATTTATCTAGTGTATATGTACCATCAGCATTCGGAGTAAATTGTATGTCAATATCATTTACTTTTATACTAGAAATCCTATAACCGTAATCTGGTGTTATTACAATATCTTTTTTAGAATTTCCGTAATATGTAACTGTTTCATACACTTCATCGTTTTGTCCTGATATTTTTCCACCATTACCATCAACTTTTGTTAAAATATTATACTTTTTAATCACATTTTCAACATTTAATCCATTTATATTTTTATCATAACCAGTAACATCTACACAATCAACTGTATAGGTTATAACATTACCTGAGTTATCATATTTTGGTAAATTATCAAAAGTATGTGTTTGACTATTTGCTGTTGTGTTTGTAATAGTATATGTACCTACAACGTCATTATTATTTTTTAGTTTAAAAGTAAAACTATTTGGTCTTACATTATTTTCGTTATTATTGTCATTCCAAGTATTTGTAACCGTTACACTTACTTTATCATCAGGTACAGTAAATTTATTTGTTATTGTATTTGTAGTAGAATCAATTGTTTTTGAATAAAATTCAAAATCTCCTACATTTACTTCTTTTGAATTTACTGTGTATACGATTTCATTTCCTAAATTATCATATTTTGAAAGATTTTCAAAAGTATAACTTTGTGTATCAGAAGTTGTATCTGTTAGAGTATGACTATTTTTTAATACCCCATTTGCATACAACTCAATTATAACACTACTTGGTCTTTTTAAGGCACTATTATTATTATCATCCCATTTATTAGTAGCAGTTATATTTATTTTTTCATCAGGCACAGTAAATTTATTTGTCACTGTGTTTGTAGTATCATCAACTGTTTTTGTATAAAACTTAAGATCACCTTCATTTGCCTCTTTAACATTTACAGTATAATTGTATTCATTCCCATTTACATCATATTTATCTAAGTCTTTAAAAGTATAACTTTGCGTATTTGTACTTGTATTAGTTACATTATATTTTTCTTTTAAGTTTCCATTTTGATATAACTCAACAATTATACTACCAGGTCTTTTAGCGGCTATATTATTGTTATCATCCCAAACATTTGTAACTGTCACATCTTTTTTATTATATTCATAATAGTAAATAACAGTTGTATTTTCTTCCGTATATACTCCTTGAGTATTATTACTACTATTTCTATATATGTATCCTGGTATATCTTTCTTTTGTGTTGTATAATTTTCTCCTATTTTACCTGTTAATTCATATCCATAACTCTTTTGTATCTCATTACCACTAGTATCATAATCTTTATATATAATTTCGTTATTATTTAAATCTAAATATTTTACTATTATTTTTGAGTCTTTTACAACTAAACCTGCATTTTCATATTCTTGTTTAAGTACTGGACTAGCAATTGAGTTTAATTTTGTTATAACTGAACTCTGCATTTTGTTATTTACATTATTAAATTTACTATTTATACTTAAATCACTACCAACATTTGATGTTGTAAGTTTATATTTGCTATCAGTTGTAATTTCAACTATGTAATCATCTTTTGGAATAGATAAAAATTCATATTTTCCATTTTCATCTGTTGTAGTTTCAAGAACTACAGTAGTTGAGTCTGATTTCTTTAATGTCACTGCTACATCTTTTGCATATGATTCGCTAGCATCTTTTATTCCGTTTTCATTTGTATCATACCAAACCATACCAGAAATCTTTCTTGTTACGACATTTGCTCCAACTGCAGTAGTTTGTATTGGATCTGTATTTTTACTTGTCTGAGCAGATGCTATATTTACATATGAATCTCCATCATTATTATCTGCTGTTTTTAAATATACATCAATTTTCACAGATGCTTTTTCTCTTACTTCACCTTTTATAGCAAAACTTGTTGCCTCTTCATTTAAAGTATTTCCAATAGCTTTTTCTGTCCAAATATCTGAAACGCCTATATTACTATCTTTTGCATTTAAATTTCGTGCATCAGGATTATTTGTTATATATAGTTGCAAATTATCATTTGAAATACTTGCATCATTTGATGTTTGATGTATATCAATATGATCAAGTTTATATGAGCCATTAAATGAACTTTCCTTAGTATCACCATTATATGGTAAGATATCTATAAGTTGAAAATCAGGGACTGTAGAATCTGTTTTGTTTAAATATGTAAGTGTATATTTTATCATTCCATTTTTTTCTATTACAGGAGTATCTACTTCTTTATACAATCTATGTGAAGCTAAATTTGTAACTTGGATTGTAGAGGATGTCGTTCTTTTAGAGACTTTAGGATTTCCTACCTTATCCCTATCTGCATATATTACAGCTGTATTTGTAAGTTTAGTTGAATTCTCTGTTTCTTCATTGATTTTTGCCTTAAATTTTATAGGAGAAATTTCACTTCCAACGTTACAGCCATATATTTCCCACACTAGAGTTGTCGTTCCATCTGAATTCAATGTAACCTCTGGATCAGAATAATTCTCTGTACTTCCCTGTACATATGTAAGTCCTTTATCAAGCTTATCTGTTATTTTTACAGTAACTCCAGAAATATCATTATTTGCTTCACTATATTTTGATAGAGATGGTGTAATTTTATATGTAACTTCACTTTCATTTCTACCCAAATCAAATATATTTTTAGAGTTTCCTGAATTATCTAATGAATCTATAGAAATATTTTGCTTAGCTCCCAATACTAATAATGATGTTCCTCCTCTGTAATCGTTATTATTTAAATAATTTCCTTCATCATCATATTCTGATTTTACGTAGTTAATATTACCAGAATCGTATATAGGAGTTGGATATGTAAACGGTTGATTATTTTTAATTGTATAAACACTTCTATCTAAGGAATCAATCCACATTTGTGTTTTTTCAGAAAATCCGTATACAATTCCTGCCTTAGTATCATTCTTTATTCTTAAAGGAATATTAACCATATTATTCCCACCTGAAGAAACAGCAAGATTTCCACTAGTAGATTCTAAATATACTCCTATACAAATCTTATCAGAAGGTATATCTGAGATATTTTCATACCAGTCTAAATCTTCAACATTAGCATTATTCATTTCCTCTTGTGAAAACCAATTTGTTCCATCTTTTTTCGTTAAATACACAACATTAAATTCCATACTTCCATCAAAATTTCTTTTAATATATTTTTTTCCATTTGGATCAAGTCTCGGTTCAACACAATTTCCATCAAATTTTACTAGGTTATTTACTGCATTTACATCTGACTCATTTATTTGACCTAATATAAGTTTTGAAGTTACATAAATATCTTGACCAACATATCCATAAGCATCACCTATGGTTTGTTGTGTTGGTAATAATCCTAATAAATTATCTGCTGATAAATATACTAATTGTGAATAAGTTCCTGCTTTTGTTATATCATGTTTTACTGTAGACTGGTCATCATCATTTTTCATTTGATTTGTTATAACCTCATTAGAAAGTGAATTTATATTCATGTTTGAATCAGATACTGTTAGTTTACACTTTCTATTTGCAATAGTTGTCTCATCATTTAAAGGAACAAATACTTGAAAATATCCTGCTGAAAAACAACCAATGTTATCTGTATAATTTATTTTACTATGTAAGCTTCCTGAATAATCATAATTATATTTTGGAAATATGCCATCAAATGCATAACCATTAATAGTAGTACTAATTTTTCCACCATTTTGAGTCATGCTAATTTCTCCAGAGTTATATATTGATTCATCTCTATTTGATGTAACCATACCTAAAGGTATTGCATTTCTTGCGTATCTTGCAGAAGGAATATTAAAGCTCATATCTCTACCGTCTATATTTCCATCAGATTTTTCATTATTTATTTTATAATTCCATAACACTGGTGTAACTGTTGATGTTATATCTTCTAAAGCACCACTGTCATTTGGTCTTTCTAACTTTAGGTCAATATCAAAGTTTATATCACCCTTAGGTACTTCTAGTCCCTTTATTCCTTTTGCTTCATCTTGATTATATAACTGCAATACTATTCCATATCCATATATTCTTCCAACTTTATCTTCACCATCGTAGTTTACTGTTACTTTATTTGAAGTAAATGTATTTCTTTTTAATTGAATGTTATAATTTGGAGCTGCACTTGCTTTTATAGTATCTATATCATTAATAACGACTTTTTCTGAATCATCATTTCCCTCAATCCATAACTTAAATTGTGGAGTAATCTCTAAATCATTTGGTGCACCTAAAACATCTAATACAATTTCTATATTTTGTTTTCCTGGTACAGTTACTTCTTGATCACTCATATGGTATTTTGCAGAAAATACCCTTCCATTTTCACTTACACTAGACGTTCCTTCAGTCCATGGCATTGAATCTATATCCCATGAAACTACACCTACACAAGACTCAGGCAAGGTAACTTCTACATTTATATCTCCACCTGTTATACTTGTAGCAGTTTGTCCGTCTTTTATCTTCATTGTATTTTCTATTGTCCAGCTTACCTTATCAAAGCTTCTTACAATATTATCTGTTTGACTTACATCATTTCCTCTTCCTTCAGTTGTATCAAAAGGTGCTGTTCCTGTTTTTCTATTAGTTATAACAGCTGATTTAACAATACCTTGTCTTCCAACTCTTTCAACGTCGCCAAACTTTTCTCCTATTTTTCCAGAACTATAATTGTAGCTTAACTTAACACCTGTTAAGCCGCAAACAACAACTAGTACCGCAACTAGGCACCACGTTATCTTACTTTTAAATATTTTTTTAGTCTTCTCACGTGGCATAAATTTCTTTTTCTTTCCTTTCATATGATCCTCCTCTTTAATTTAAAACATATCAAAATAAGCGTATTTATTCATACTATATATATTTTACAACTTTCTTCAAAAATATACAATATTTTTTTAAAAAAATAACATATAATACAGAAAAAACGTACCTAAGTACGTTTTTTAAAAATTTCTAATTTTTGTTGCATTACCAGAGTTTAACATTTCAATATGTTCAAGAGATTTTCCCGTTCCTATAGCTACACACGATACTGCATCTTGAGCTATCATAACTGGAATCCTAGTTCTTTCCTCAATTAACTTATCTAATCCATAGACAAGTCCACCTCCACCAGTTATATATATACCTCTTTCTGATACATCTGCAGCAAGTTCAGGAGGTGTTTCTTCTAAAACTGAATGTATGCCATCAACTAGTTGCTCAGCACATCCATTAAGTGCTTCTAATGCTTCATCAGATGTGAACTCAAACTCAACAGGAAGTCCAGATGCAAGATCTCTTCCCTTTACACTCATTCTTTCAGTAACAGTTTTAGGATACATACAACCAATATTGATTTTTATATCCTCAGCAGTTCTTTCTCCAATTACAATATTTCTATTTTTCTTTATATATTTCATTATTGCTTCATCAAATTTATCACCAGCAATCTTCAATGAACGGCTCTTTACTGAACCTCCTAAAGATATTACAGCAATATCTGCAGTACCTCCACCAACATCTAAAATCATACTTCCATATGGTTTAGTTATATCAAGTCCAGCACCTATCGCAGCCGCAATTGGTTCTTCTATAAGATAAACTTTTCTTGCTCCAGCATGGGTTGCAGCATCAATTACAGCTTTTCTTTCTACCTCAGTTACACGAGATGGAACACATACCATTATTCTTGGAGAAAATACAAATTTTCCACAAACTTTATTGATAAAATATTTTAACATTTTTTCAGTTACAGTATAATCTGAAATTACTCCATCTTTTAATGGCCTTATTGCTATAATGTTACCAGGAGTTCTTCCAAGCATTTTTCTAGCTTCTTGACCAACAGCCAAAACTTCTCCTGTCGTTTTATCTATGGCAACTACAGATGGTTCTCTTAGCACAATTCCTTTTCCTTTTACATATACAAGTATTGTAGCTGTACCCAAATCAATTCCAATATCTTGTCCAAAAATCACTATTTTCTCCTCCTATTTTCTGTTACAATTATATTACATTTTGGTTTCAATTGCAATATATTTAATAAAAGTTAGTAAACTTTTTACAATATATAATATCTGTAATTTTTTTTTAAATATTCAAAAAAATATAATTTATATAATATATTTTTAAATTTAAATTTATTTGTAAAAACATGTAATAATTATAAAAAAAATAATATATTTAATACTTTAAATCTATACGATTTTAAATAAATTTATATGATAAAAAAAATAAAAACTATTTCATATGTATTGAGAAATAGTTTTTAAATTTATTTATTATTTTTAACTGGCTTTAGGATTTTCATGACTATACTTACGCTTTGTTGCCATACCTCCTCTTATATGTCTTTCCGCTTTGTTTATTTCTAATACCTTTTTTGCATCTCTTGCAAGTGAAGGATTTACTTTCTCTAGTCTTTCTGAAATATCCTTATGTACAGTTGACTTACTAATATTAAATTTTTTTGCTGTTTGTCTTACTGTACTTTTTGTTTCAATAATATACGTTGCAAGCAACTTTGCTCTTTCATCAATATCTGACATTTCAAATTCTCTCCTTTTCTACAATTTATTTATACTAGTATTCTATTCTAAGCAATTTAAATTTATTCATAAACTTACAACAATATTATTTAAATATATATGTGGGATCTACATTATTGTTATCCTTAAAAAGTGTAAAATGCAAATGTGCTTCATCCTTTATTTCCCCTATAGATGTATTTGAAACTTTACCTATTACCTGACCTTTAGTAACTGTTTGTTTTTCCTTTACACTAACTTTAGAATTTAAATTAGAGTAACTACTTTTATACCCATGTCCATGATCAATCACTACAGTTGTTCCATAGAATGAGTCATCATATACCTTTTCAACTGTTCCTTTTTCAATTGATTTAACATTTTCACCTATTTGAGAAGAGATATCAATTCCATCATGTGTTTTCCATAATTCTAAAGTTTTAGAATAAATAACTTTATCAATAGAATATGGCTTTTGTATCTGACCATTCAATGGCTTAGAAAAAGTCAATGGCTTTACAGTTACTTTATTCTGTGTCTTTGTTGTATTGGTATTAGAAGAACTTTTTGTCTCACTCTTTTTGGCTTCAGCTGCATTTGAATTTACTAAATTTCTGCCTTCATTTGCATTTTCATCAATACTGCTTATTGTAGATACCACGTTATTTCCCTCGTTATCACTATTTTGAGCATAAAGTTCATAATCCTCCTTTGCAAATAAATTATATGCCTTAAATGTTATGGCAACACTTGCCGTTCCAAGTACAAGCATTCCAAAAAGCAAGACATAATACCCCTTAGATAAATTACCTTTATTTCTAAAAAGATTTTGAAAACATTCTTTTAAATTTATTTTTTTATTATCTTTCACGCAGGCACCTTTTCTTCTTCTTTTTATATTTTCTTCATTAATATCTGTTTTTTTCTCCTTTTTATTATTTTTAAGTTTAATTGTGCCTTCCTTATTAAATACTTTATTAATTTTTATTTTCATACCTAAATATCTCCTTTGTACATTATTAATACATCCGTAATATATAAAATGTTGTCACCTCCAGAATTACAGATTATATTATATATATATTCATAACATGTCCAAAATATTACTGTTTGTCCTAAAAGATATAACAAAAATCTCTAAAGTACTTATTTTAATACTTTAGAGATTTTAATTTATAAATTGATTTTCAACAAAATAATATGGTATTTAATATAGCTTAAATTCTATTTTAAACATCTTTTTTTAATTTATTTAATTCATCCTTTGGAAGGTCTGTTACTCTTGAAATAGTTTCTAAATCCATGTCCATTTTAAGCAATTTTTTTATTAGCTTTTCTTTTTCCAACTTTCCTTTAGCAAGGCCGACTGCATAACCCTCATCATAACCTTTCTTTTTAATATCGCTTATTCTTTTCTTATAATCTAAATCACATTCTTCTTTTATTTCCATTACATCTCTTTCAAACCCACCCTTACTTACCACATTTAATACGTGTTTTATATCTAATACCCTATTTTTAGACAGTCCAGTAACTTCTGATATTGTGTCTATATCCATGTTAATCTTAAATAAATTTTTTATTAATTTTGCTTTATCATATGGATTTATTCTAGTATTAACTTCATCATCAGCACTAATTACTTCAACTCTACGATATAAACACCATTTTTCTTGTCCTTCTGTCACCTCTTTTTCTAACTTATCATCATTTACTATATTATCTCCTTTTAATTCTTGATTTTCTTTCATAACTACCTCCAACTTTTACTATTTTTTCCAACTATTATCACAAGCAATTGATTTAATTTCTTATGTATATTCAAATTAGCTTTTTCCATATTAATAAATGTACTTTTTCTTATGGGAAAACAAATAACTAAAAGTCACATCATTTTTAATAGTACAATTCATTTATCCACCTTCTATTGTATTTCCTTTTGCTGTAAAATTAGTATTTAAAGTGTTGATTCGTAAAAATATTAAATTTATATACAAAAAACATACACTATGAATTTGATTATAGTATCTGGAAATCATAATTGATTTTTGTTAGATTTCTTTTTTTAATTTTTCTAATTCATCTTTTGTAAGGCCTGTAGCTTTTGAAATTGTTTCTATATCCATGTTCATTTTAAGTAAATTCTTTAATAAATTCTTTTTTTCTTCTAACTTCCCTTCAGCAAGACCAGTAGCATGACCTTTAGAAATTCCTTCAGCAAGTCCGGTAGCATGACCTTCAGCAATACCTTCTTTTTTAGCGCAACTTATTCCTGCTTTATAATCTAACTCCCATTTTTCTTGTGCTTCTATTAATTCCCTTGCTAATTTATCATCGTTTACAAAATTGTCTTTTTTTATTATTACTTCTTTTAACTTTGGATTTTCTTTCATAGCTACCTCCAACCATTTTTCGTTTTCTGTATCTATTGTCGCAAGCCATTGATTTAATTTTTCATGTATATTTGGATTACTTTTTCTAAATTTTTCCAGTTCTAAAAAGTGTATCTCTAGACCTTTTAATGGCTCATGTTCTAAATTTTTGTTTTCTCTTAATTTCCAAATAGTATGAAAATCTTTTATATCTTTAAATAATGTATAATCAATTATATTTATCATTATTACATTTTTCATATATTCATATGATTCCCCTCTATCTAGTTGTCCTCTAAGGAGACCTCCTGTATATAGCAATACTCTTTTTACATAGGAATCATCCTTTTTTCTTTGCATTTCTAAATCTACATGTGCTTCATCATTTATTATTGCTTTTATATCAAGTATAGCTCCTTTATTTCGTATATCAAATTTTTCTAAAGAAAACTGATTTGATACTTCTACTTTTTCTATTTTCTTATTTAAACACACCTCTAGAAAATCTTTTACTATATCTTCTTGCGAAAACAGATAACTAAAAATTACATCATTTTTAATAGTATAATTCATTTTTCACCTCCTATTATACATCTTTAATTTTAAAAAATCAATATCTAATGTATAGTTTTTGGTGAAAATACACAAAAAAAGAATAAAAAATGTATGATTAAAATATACTCAGAAAAAAATACCCAGATAAAAATTTATAAATTAAAGGTAAAAACATTAAAACATACATTTTTAATTTTGTAAATGTATATTTTTAAATTTCAACTCATCCGACAAAACTAGTTCAAATTTGATAAAAAATATTAAATTTTAATTATCAAATTTATATATAAAAACAGATACTATAAATTTGATTATAGTATCTGAAAATCATAATTGATTTTTGTTAGATTTCTTTTTTTAATTTTTCTAATTCATCTTTTGTAAGTCCTGTAGCCTTTGAAATTGTTTCTATATTCATGTTCATTTTAAGTAAATTTTTTAATAAATTCTTTTTTGCTTCTAACTTCCCTTCAGCAATACCTTCTTTTTTAGCGCAACTCACTCCAACTCTATAATCTAACTCCCATTTGTCTTGAGCTTCTATTATTTCTCTTACTAAGTTATCCTCTTTTACAAAGTTGTCTTTTTTATCTACTACTTTTTTTAAATTCTGATTTTCTTTCATAACTACCTCCAACTATTTTTCATTTTCTGTATCTATTGTCGCAAGCCATTGATTTAATTTTTCATGTATATTTGGATTACTTTTCCTAAATTTTTCCAGTTATAAAAAGTTTATCTCTAGACCTTCTAATGGTTCATGTTTTAAATTATTGTTTTCTCTTAATTTCCAAATAGTATGATACTCTTTTATATCTTTAAATAATGTATAATCAATTATATTTATCATTATTACATTTTTCATATATTCATATGATTCCCCTCTATTTAGTTGTCCTCTTAAGGAGACCTCCTGTATATAGCAATACTCTTTTTACATAGGAATCATCCTCGTATATCAAATTTTTCTAAAGAAAACTGACTTATTTTTCTATTTTCTTATTTAAACATACCTAGAAAATCTTTTACTATATCTTCCACGAAAACAGATAACTAAAAATCACATCATTTTTAATGGTATAATTTATTTTTCACCACCTATTATACGCCTTTATTTTTAAAAAGTAAATACTTAGTGTATACTTTTTAACAAAAATATACAAGAAAAGAATAAAAAAGTACGATTAAAATATACTCAGAAAAAAATACCTAGATAAAAATTTATAAATTAAAGGCAA
>UMBS01000993.1_pt1 | contig 17380 bp, 9 predicted proteins | sample 1964031 | NCBI WGS metagenome assembly UMBS01 (sample SAMEA4835948, study PRJEB28245) | human gut metagenome | biome: gut microbiome; material: fecal sample | place: Denmark | collected 2008 | reverse complement strand
GGAATTACCCCGCAGGAACCGTCAGGAGTAGCTCTTATCAATGTCGACAAAAAAGGGGAAAACTGTATTGTTGTTGCTTCCGGAGCCAACGGGACTTTATCTATTGATGACATACAGCATGCAGAACCTGCCATCAAACAGGCATCCATCGTCATCATGCAGTTGGAAACTCCAATCGAGAGTGTCACTTATGCAGCCAAAATGGCGAAAAAAGATGGAATTACCGTTATATTAAATCCCGCCCCTGCCCCTACCCAACAACTGCCTGACGAGTTATTAGCCAATGTCGACATTCTTATTCCTAATGTCACAGAGGCTGAAATCATCTCGGGAATGCACATTACAGATGATGAATCGGCAAAAGAAGCGATTCGTTATATTAGTTCGAAAGGCATAAAAACTGTCATTATTACGATGGGAGCCAAAGGAGCTCTCGCCTATGAAAACAATGAGTTTATCCACATTCCAGCCTTCAAGGTAGAAGCAGTAGACACAACCGCTGCCGGAGATACATTCTGCGGCGGATTGTGCGTAGCTCTGTCTGAGGGCAAAAATCTAAAAGATGCAATTATATTTGCAAGTAAAGCCTCTTCTATTTCTGTTACCAGAATGGGAGCACAAGTATCTATACCTTTGAGAAAAGAAATACAATAATCATCCTTAATTCTGTTATTATGATAAAACAATGTTCAATCCACGGTCTATTGACAAGTATGTTGTTAATAGTATTTTCTTTGATGAGCAATGATGCTATTGCCCAGAAGGCAATAAGAGGTACAGTCCTCGATGAAGCAAATGAACCCATTATCGGTGCCAGTGTCCTTGTTAAAGGTACAACAAATGGTTCTATTACAGGAGTTGATGGAACCTTCAATGTAAAAGCGAATCCTTCTGATGTATTGGTTATATCTTATGTAGGTTATGCAACTGTTGAACAACAAGTAGGAAATCAGACACAGCTTGTAATACACCTGCGCGAAGACTCGAAAGTGCTTAATGACGTTGTAGTAATCGGCTACGGCTCTACCACAAAGAAAGAGCTTACAGGATCGGTTACCAGCATGAAGAAAGATGACCTCAATCCTGGAACATTCACCAATGCTATGGGAATGTTGCAAGGAAAAGTGGCAGGATTACAAATTATCAACCCGAACGGTGCTGATCCGACAGCCAAATATGAAGTATTACTTCGCGGAACAAACACGCTTTCCGCAGGCCAAGGTCCATTAATTATTATTGATGGGGTGGCAGGTGCAGATATCAGAAATATCAATTTTCAGGAAGTGGAATCAATTGACGTATTAAAAGATGGTTCGGCAGCTGCTATTTATGGAACAAGAGGTACGAATGGAGTAATCATCGTCACAACTAAACGTGCAAGAAGTGGCAAAACGGAAGTTTCTTATGATGGGCAACTCACCGTGGGAGTCGTTTCACGCAGAGCAAAACCTTTATCGGCAAGCGAATACAAATCTGTTATCAAGGAATATCGCCCAGAATTGGAAAGTTATATTTTTGACAGTGATACCGATTGGTTTAAAGAAATTACACAAACTCCGTTCAGCCATAAGCACAACTTGTCTATATCCGGAGGTTCCGAGAAGTTCTCACACCACACTTCTTTCAATTATGAAAAGAGCGATGGCTTGCAAAAGCATAATAGCTCCGAAAAGCTAATGGCACGTACCAATATTCGCCAGTCATTATTAGATAAATGGGTCGATTTGGATTATAACCTGAATATCATTCATCGCAAATACAGCCCTTCCTCTACAAGTGCTTTTATGCAGGCATTTACCCATAATCCAACAGAGCCTGTTTATGACGACAGCGATCCGGATGCCGGAGGATATAGCCGTATCAAAGCAATGGAATATTACAATCCGGTAGCGATCATTAACGAAAGGAACATGGAAAGTAAGAATGATAATTATGGTGCAAATATTCGTGCTACTCTAAACATATTGCCTATAAAAGGATTAAAATGGGAGAACTTTGTTTCATACGACAAGGAACAATATGAGACACGTGAATACTACACACATTATTATCCAAGTTTAATAGGAACAAACGGGCAAGCCTATATTGAAAACTATCAGGAAAACGATACACAATATGAGTCTACTTTAAATTACTCGAATATTTTCGGAAAACATTCCATTCAGGCATTACTCGGATATACATACCAGTATACTTACAGCACATCTGCATCCATGACAAATTCCGGTTTCGACTTCGATGACAACCAGACTCATAACATCGGAACAGGAACGAATCTAACTGAAGGCAAAGCCAGCATGTCGTCCAATAAAGAAGATAATACATATATCGGATTCTTCGGACGTTTTATGTACAACTACGATGATAAATATCTTTTGTCTGCTTCACTACGTCGTGATGGCTCCAGCCGTTTCGGTGACAATAATAAGTGGGGATGGTTCCCGGCTGTCAGCGTAGGTTGGCGTATAAATAAAGAGAAATTCCTCTCGAATGTCAAATGGATCGATGATTTAAAATTGAGAGCCGGATACGGAGTTACCGGTAACCAGGATTTCTCAAACTACAAATCTTTGATGATGATGACTACAGCCGGTAAATTCTATTACAATGGCCAATGGATCAATACTTATCAACCTGCAAGTAATGCAAATCCGGATCTAAAATGGGAGAAAAAAGCAGAGTTCAACGTTGGTGTCGATATGACAATGTTTGACAACCGCCTCTCGTTCACTTTTGATTATTACAAACGGACTACATCAAACTTGCTATATGACTACATCGTGCCAACACCTCCTTATGTATATAATACCTTGTTTACGAATGTTGGAAAAGTTACTAATGAAGGAGTTGAGCTGACGATATCCGGTACACCTTTTAACACTAGGGACTTTACATGGAATACCTCACTTACCGTTTCGCACAATAAAAACAAATTGGTGAAATTCACCAATGATGAATTCACTAACGGAACATACAAAGTGGGATGGTCTACAAGTGCTGCCTGCTACACTCAACGTCTGATAGAAGGACAGTCATTGGGTACTTTCTATGGTCCTATATGGTTAGGAACTGATACAGATGGAAAAGATGTATTGCTAGGACAAAATGCAGACGGTTCCGTACCGGAAGAACAATGGGAAAAAATTGGCTGTGCTTATCCGGATGCCACTCTTAGCTGGAGTAATACCTTCAGATATAAGAAATTCGACTTGAGTTTCTCACTGCGTGCATCTATCGGCGGAGAAATTCTGAACAACTATGCGATGGAATATGAAAATCTAAGCAGCATCGGACTTAGAAATATCTCATCAAACTGGTTATCTCAAACGAATTTCACAAGTACGACCTATAAATATTCCTCCAAATATATAGAGGATGCTTCTTATTTAAAACTAGATAATGTTACCTTTGGATATACTTGGGATTTCACATCTAAAATGATAAAAAGACTAAGATTGCCTCTTACTGCACAGAATATATTCTGTATCACCGGTTATTCTGGTGTCGACCCAGAAGTTGCTCTTTCCGGACTGGAACCCGGTATGGAAAGTTTGAGCTATTATCCGCGTACAACAGAATTTACTTTTGGAGTTAATATAGTATTCTAAAAAATAAGATTACCATGAAAAAGACAAATATAATATTAAGTTTCGTTATCTGTATATTATTATACGGATGTACCGATCTTAGCGAAACTGTTTATACAGGAGTAGCTATGAATGACTTCTTTAAAAATGAGAAGGAACTGGTAGCCAATGCAGGTAGGGCATATACGAAATTACAAGGATACAATTCCGAACAAAGTTTATGGACGCTACTTTTACAAGCTTCTGATGAATGTGCTGTTCCCGCTTGTGGTGGTTCCTGGTACAGTAATGGACGTTATGAAGAAATCCAGACGAATAAAATTCCACCTGCAAATAAATTATTAACAAGGGGCTGGAACTGGATATTTAATGGTATTGCTGCATGTAATGAAATTATTTACGAAACGGAACTATCACCTATCCAGTTTGAAGGAAAAGAGAAGATTATAGCCGAAATGAAAATACTGCGTGCTTTCTACTATTACCAAGCCATTTCTTGTTGGGGAAACGTACCTTTCACAACTGACTACACGGAAACCGAATACCCGGAACAAAAAAGTCGTGAATATATTTTCAATTATCTGGAAAAAGAAATTAATGACAATATCGAGTTCCTAGACAGGGAGCCTTCAGATACTAATTATGGACGGGTCACACAAGCTGCCGCTTATTGTATTCTTGCGAAAATGTATCTGAATGCAGAAGCATGGTTCGGTACTCCAATGTATGACAAAGCAGAGAAAGCCTGTAAAGACATTATGGATATAGGTGCTTACAGCATTGAAGACTCCTATTCTACTAACTTTGACATTAAAAACGAAGATTCTAAGGAGAACATCTTTGTAATCCTTTATGATAGAGTATATACTAGTGGTAGCAGTAGTTCATTCTATCTGCATACGCTGACATTGGAAGCTGCATCACAAGCAACATTTAATATTCCGGCAGCCCCATGGTCGGGTTTTCTCTGCCAACCAGACTTTTTCCAAACATACGCAGAACAAGATCTTCGCAGAAGTCAGAGCTGGTTATACGGTCCTCAAGTAGACCTAAGCGGAAAGGATCTTGGTTTCGAATATACTCCTGTCTTCTCCGAAGAAAAATATTACAATAGCAACGGAGGACGTGGCACATACGATGGTGCACGCTGCTGGAAATGGCATTACCAGACTGATGGTTCTTTAAAAGAATATACAGTTAGTATGGACAACGACTTTGCCATCTTCCGTTATGCCGATGTTGTATTAATGTATGTAGAAGCTTTGGTACGACAAAACAGAACAAGTGAGGCCATCCAACTGGCAGACTTCAAGAAGATTCGTACAAGAGCAGGTCTTGATGCATATACTACAAGCCAATTGACGATTGATGAACTTTATGCAGAACGAGGCAGAGAACTGGCATGGGAAGGATGGCGCCATGAAGATATGATACGTTTCGGAAAATATCTGAAAAAATATTGGGCACACCCTGACCAAAGTTCAGAAACTTTTAGAAATGTATTTCCAATTCCTACGGATATTTTAAATGCAAATCCAAAATTATCTCAAAACAAAGATTATTAACCACAATTGGAAGGTTCACATAGAAAAGTGTACCTTCCAACAAATCAACCCTGATAAGTATGAAAAAACCAATCATCTTTTTACTTGTTTTAATTACTAACATCTTATTTATCTCTGCACAGAAGATTTCAAAGACAGAGTTAAAAGACAAAATAGCCGGAGCTTGGATCGGGCAAATGGTAGGAAACATATATGGACTTCCTTTTGAGAACAAGTTTGTAGATGAACCTGCCCCGGAATCCAGATTTCCATTCGGTTACACTAAAAATATAGATAAATTGCAGAAGTATAACGGTGCATTCTCTGATGACGATACTGATGTTGAGTATATCTACTTACTATTAATGGAGAAATATGGCGTAGAACCTACTTATGCCAATATGCGTGAAGGATGGGTGTATCATATCCGTGACCGTGTATGGCTAGCCAATAGGGCTGCACTCGGATTAATGCATCTTGGATTCACCCCTCCGTTCACAGGTGACGAAAATCTGAATCCGCACTGGTATCAGATCGACCCTCAATTGATTAACGAGATATGGGCGTATACAGCACCGGGAATGATTTCGTATGCTGCAGGAAAAAGTGATTGGGCGGCCCGTATCACAAGCGATTCGTGGGCGGTATCTCCCACTGTCCTATATGGTGCAATGTACGCTGACGCTTTTTTCTGCAAGGATATCCGCAAACTGATTACACGAGCCTTGAAAGAACTGCCTGCTGATGACAGATATGCGATAGCTGTAAAAGAGATGATTGCTTTATATGACAAATATCCTAAAGATTGGGTAAAAGCACGTCAAATCATGGCTAAAAAATATTACATAGATGAGCCAGCCATGACAAAAACAATCTGGAATGCTAATCTGAACGGATTATGCGGGATTTTGGCTATGTTGTATGGCGAAGGAGATTTCCAACGGACGCTGGATTTAAGTTGTGCAATGGGATTTGACTGCGATAATCAGGCAGCCACCATCTCCGGACTTCTAGGAGTAATGTACGGTGCAAAGTCTCTTCCCGAAAGTTTGACCAAACCTATCGAAGGATGGGAAAAACCCTTCAACGACCGGTATATCAATATCACCAGGTTTGATATTCCCGATGCTTCCATTGAAGACATGATTGAACGTACTTACAACAAAGCAATCGAACTGGTTTGCTCTAAAGGAGGAAAAGTGAAAGGTGATATGGTATATGTTAACCCTAAAGCACAATTCATTCCCCCGATGGAATTCTGTATCGGCCCGAATCCGGACTTGGAAATCGGACAGCCTACCGATTACTCATTTGCCTGCAGAACAAATGCTGATTTCAAATGGGAACTGGTAAAAGGTAAACTTCCGGCAGGAGTTACATTCCAAAACGGTAAACTGGCAGGAACTCCTACAGAAGCCGGAAAATATCCGATTACCCTACAATTAAGCGCAAATAACAAGAACTCAATCACTAAAGACTTTGAGTTATTAGTTAAAACCAAGAATATAGCCTCCAAGGCTGATACTATTTACGCAAATATCCGTAAACTGAACGAAGAGGTGCTCGATTCTTGCTGGATTACCTTTGGAAAACCGATGTACGCAACAAATGTAGAAGTAATTAATGACGGAGTCAAAGATGGCGTAGGATCTGTATTTTATTCATTAGCGGCCAAAAGTAATCTGCCTAAAATAGACTATTTCGGATACGGTTGGAAAGAAGAGCATAACATCAATATGCTTGTTTTAGATATGGGCTGTCTGGAGGAATTCGGAGGATGGTTTACTTCTCTAAACATTCAATATCTTGGAAATGACGGACATTGGTATGACGTAGGTAAATTCAAATCAACTCCGGCACTTCCCGAAACCGATATTGTATTTTTCCAACCTCCGTTTGCACAATATGTTTTGGAATTTCCGGCAGTAAAAACCAAGGGAATACGCGTACTAATGGATGCAAAAGTGCAGGAACACTGGCATAAATACACAAAGAATGTATCATCATTCATATCTATTACCGAACTAGGAGTTTACGAGAAATAAAGGAAGAGAAAAATGAGGAAAATAATTACGATATGTATCATAGGGCTTTTTGCTCTCAACGTACAGGCCCAGCCTGTAAAAACGTTAAAGTTATCTGATAAAGAACTTTTAGATAAGATTAAAGGAGGATGGGCCGGACAAACCATTGGTGTTGTTTTCGGAGCACCTACAGAGTTTAAGTTCACGGGAACTTATATTCAAGATTACCAGCCGATCCCCTGGGCGGAAGGTTACGTTAAATATTGGTGGGAAAAGAAGCCCGGATTGTTCGATGATATTTATAACGATTGCACGTTTGTTGAGGCATTTGATGAACTTGGCCTGGATTGTTCACAAGAAGAACTTGCCAAAAGATTTGCATTCGCTGATTATCATTTGGCCCATGCTAACCAAGCAGGTAGATATAATATCCGCCAAGGTATCATGCCACCGGCTTCCGGTCATTGGTTGAATAACCCACATGCAGACGATCTGGATTTCCAGATCGAAGCAGACTTCATTGGTCTGATGGCTCCGGCAATGCTGCCGGAAGCATTGGATATCGCCTCCAGAGTAGGCCACATTATGAATAGCGGTGATGGTTTTTATGGTGGTGCTTTCGTAGCAGCTCTTTATAGCTCCGCTTTCTATGAAAAGAGTCCTGAAGCGATTTTAAAAACCGCAATCTCTGTCATACCTGAAGAGAGTACATTCCATCAATGTATTCAGGATGTAATCAATTTCCATTCTTTGCACCCGGACAACTGGAAAGATTGCTGGTACTTCCTGCAAGAAAAATGGAACTGTGATGTAGGATGTCCCAAAGGCGTATTTCTAAACTTTAATATTGACTCCAAGCTCAATTCCGCTTTCGTAGCATTAGCTATGCTCTACGGTAAAGGAGACTTCACCAACTCTGTCGATATTGCAACACGCTGCGGACAAGATTCTGACTGTAATCCGTCTACAGTCGGCGGTGTACTCGGCGTCATGTATGGGTATGATAAAATCCCTTCATTCTGGTTAAACCCTTTAAAAGAAGTAGAAGACTTTACATTTGAAGGAACGAATATGTCGTTGGCAAAAGCATACCAAATGAGTTTCGATCAAGCTAAACAACTCATAGTCAAAACAGGTGGAAAAGTATCTGGTGGGGAAATAGAAATTCCAATCAAAAAGGCGGATGTACTTCCTTTAGAACAAAATTTCGAAAACACCTATCCACTCTATAGAGAACGCAAAGACTGCTTCCTGACAGATACATTTGAATTTGATTTCAATGGTAACGGATTTGTTATCTGGGGCAACATTTGCTGCACAAGAAGTATTACTCCCGATTATATCAATCGTGTATCTACACGCCACATCGGTTCCGAGGTCTTCGGATTGGCAGAGCCCAATGACCCTTACGTTGCTAAAGTGGAAATATGGATTGACGGAGAACTGGACCATGTAGCAGCTTTACCCATGAGAAATACAGACCGCAAAGTAGAACCAGCCTGGAAATACCTCATGAAGGAAGGAAGACACCACGTTAAAATGAAATGGTTGAACCGCAAAAAAGACTACATTATTCGTATCAACGACATAATGTATTATTCAGAGAAAAAAGAACATGATAGATTTTACTTTAATAAATAAGTTAAGATGAAAAAAGTCCTGATTAACATCATTCTACTATTTACCTTTTCCATATCGGGAATGGCACAAATAGAATATGGAAAAACAGTTGAAATAAGTAAAGAGGTACTGCTCGACAAAATTAAAGGAGGCTGGGCCGGACAAACCATAGGATGCACCTATGGCGGTCCTACAGAATTTAAATACAGAGGAGCGATCATTCATGAGAAAACTCCAATAATCTGGTATGATGACTATTGCAAGGACATCTTTGCAGAAGATCCGGGATTGTATGATGATGTATATATGGATCTTACCTTTCTGGAAGTAATGCAAAAAGAAGGGATAAATGCCCCTGCCGAATCATTTGCCAAAGCCTTTGCAAATGCAGATTACAAATTATGGCATGCCAACCAGGCAGCCAGATATAACATATTACACGGTATTATGCCACCGGCATCCGGACATTGGAAAAATAATCCGCACGCTGACGATATTGATTTCCAGATTGAAGCAGACTTCATTGGAATGATATGTCCGGGGATGGTAAATATCGCCTCCAATTTTTCGGACAAGATAGGGCATATCATGAACTACGGCGACGGATGGTATGGAGGTGTATACATGGGAGCAATGTATGCATTGGCTTATGTAAATAACGACATTTATACAATTATCACGGAAGCTCTTAAAACAATACCCGAACAAAGTAAATTTCACCGTTGCATCATAGACGTTATTAAATATTGGAAACAATATCCCGATGACTGGCGTAAATGCTGGCTGGAAATAGAAAACCGTCATGCTCTTGAGATTGGCTGCCCGGAAGGGGTATTCAATGCATTTAACATTGACGCCACTATCAATGCGGCTTACTGCGTGATGGGACTTTTATATGGCAACGGCGACTTTTTCAAAACAATGGATATAGCCACTCGTTGCGGACAAGATTCCGACTGTAACCCGGCAACTGCCGCAGGAATTCTTGGAGTCATACAAGGCTACAAGGCTATCCCCGAATACTGGAAACCGGCACTCGAAAGATGTGAAAATATTAAGTTCCCTTACACAGATATCTCTTTAAGTTCTGTATACGACATTAATCTCAAACTATTGAGTGATGTATTAAAAGCAAACGGAGGAAAAATAAAAGGAGATAAATACTATACCACGATTCAGAAGCCAAAAACCGTAGCATGGGAAGTTTCTTTTGAAGGCTTATATCCTTCTGAAAGAAGAGTTATCAAATATGATCTCGGTACAGAAAAAACATTTGAGTTCAATGGCAAGGGAGTTGTTTTAATGGGGATGATCAGACAAGATGTTAAAGATAGTAATGACAATTACATCGCCATCCTGGAGGCCTACATTGACGGCAAGAAAGTAGAAACCATAGAAATGCCTTATGACTACATAAAAAGAAAGTATGACATTTTCTATAATTATGATTTAGAGGAAGGACCTCACAAACTGGTTATTAAATGGATTAATCCAAATGAAAAATATGCCGTTCAATGTAAAGACATGGTGGTTTATTCATCCATACCGGCAGAGCCAATCAATCCTTATAAATAAAAGAGAGAAGCCATGAATAGAAAACTACTCCTATTATTAGCCTTATTATTATTTTCCTACGGATTGTCATCATGTTCGTCTGATGATAACAGTCCGTCCGAAGGCGAACAGACCGAGACACCGGAACTGTTTACCAAACGCTATAATCCCGATCAAAGTTTTTACAGCAAAATATTAGGACAAGAAATCAAATATTCCGTATTACTGCCTCAAGAATATCTATCGGAAAGTACGGGTAAATATGGAGTAGTTTTCCTTCTACATGGCTGGGGAGGGAACCAAAGTTCATGGGGACCTTCAGGTCTGAATATTCAAAGCATAGCTGATGCGCAAACCAGCAATGGTAGTATTCGCCCATTGATCTACATCATGCCGGAAGGTTTCAACTCTTATTTTTGTAACCGCTATGACGGAAAGTTCAACTATATGGATATGTTCATTAATGAACTCGTACCCCTGATTGATAAGCGGTTCCGAACAACAACCAGTAAGACGGAAAGAGCTGTTGCCGGGTTCTCTATGGGAGGTTTCGGGGCATTAAGTATAGCATCGCAACATCCTGAAACATTCTCGGTATCAATAGGATTAAGTCCCTCCCTAAATACAGATGAACAATACATCTCTTTGTCACAAGACGGTTGGAATCTTCAATGGGGAAACAACTTCGGAGGAAGCGGCCAGACAGGAACAGGCAGGCTGACAAGCTATTATAAAAGCCAATGTCCGCTACACTTTTTCAAGGATAAACCAAGTTCCACATTTCAAACAGTACGGTATTACATAGACTGCGGTGATGATGAAGAAAGACTATATGCAGGAAACGGTGAATTACATACTCTATTACGGGACAAAAATATCAAGCACGAATATCGTGTACGGAACGGTGCCCACACTGACAGTTATTGGCGTGAATCCATGAAAGAGGCATTGCCTTTTATCGAACGTTCATTCAAAGGAGAAAACTATCCGCAGGAAACTCTGAAAAAATTCACAGAGGAATTACATGCTACTAATAAAAACATAAAAGTAGGTAATTCCAATATCGAACTATGGTTACCGGATGACTACAATTCCGAACTAACTTACAAAGTTCTTTATTACAGCAAAGGAGAAGGTAATGTTGATCTTACAACAAAGAAGGTAGCAGTGGCATTAGATTCTCTTATGCAAATCAAACGTATGATAATCGCAGGTTTTAATGTGAAAGAAATGATTCTAAATGGAACAAATTTTTCAGCTATTACCGATGCTGTGGAAAAGACGGTTCATACGGAAAGCAATGCAGATTTCAGATTAGGATTAACATACGGTTCAGAAGCTAATTACTTATACAATCAGTCAACAGGCAATGCCCCTGCTATCAACTTTTTCTTTGCAGAAGACGCGGATATTATCAACCTTTCTGCCGAGAATCGTGCCAAAATCTATTATTTGGACATAACAGACGAAGGCAGCAACTACAATAGCATCTTTACTCTGTTCAATGGATTGCGAGGTGCAGAAGCTCCGGTGCAATATCGTGTCAGAAACGGACTGGATAGTGAACAGTCCGCCCAAACAGGTATTTATTCAATGAGTTATTATATTGGTGAACAGTTAATAAAGAAATAATATGAAGAAGATACTGTTATATATTATCCTATTTCTATCAGGTATAGATGGAGCTTGGGCACTTCCCATAGAAAAAGAAGGGATGAGTATTTACAGTCCGTCCCTAAAGCAAGAAGTCTCCTACTCCATTATCTTACCGGAAGGTTATGAACATTCAGAAACAGAATATCCAGTCTTATACATGTTTCATGGAATAGGAGGTGATTATACCAGTTGGCTCGAATACGGCAACGTTGCCCGTGTAATGGATAAAATGATAAAAGAAGGAAAGATTCAACCTTTCATTATGGTTATTCCTGACGGTTACCTGTCTTATTACAGTGACACTTATGATGGCAGTTCCCTTTATGAAACTTTCTTTATCAAAGAACTGGTTCCATATATAGATAACAACTATCGTACTCGCAAGGATATTAATGGACGCTCGATCATTGGTTTCTCTATGGGAGGATTCGGAGCATTATCCGTTAGTTTGCGCAACCGCCACTTATTCGGCTCTGTCGTTGCGTTATCGCCATCCATCCGTACAGAAAAACAATACATGGAAGAAGGGCCACAAAAAGGATGGGACAATCAATGGGGACGGATTTTCGGAGGAGTGGGAAAGAATGGTAACCAGCGCCTAACCAGTTACTATAAGCAACATTCACCCTACCACATTCTTTCCACCCTCCGCAATCCCGATTTAAAAGGATTTGGCATCATGCTGGATATTGGAGATAAAGAAGGTACTCTTTGCGAAAGTAATGAAGAACTGCACCGATTATTACTGGAAAGACAAATACCTCATGAATGGGAAGTACGTTCAGGAGGACATGATTTCGCCTGCTGGAATACTGCACTGCCCAAAGCATTCAGATTCATAAACGAATATTTCAATGGGAAGCAGTCAGGAAATAGTGAGAGTAGTCTTCCGAATGAGACTCCGTTTATCCAAACAGCCAATGCAACGGTCTATTATCCGGAACAGGCTCAAGGAAGCACAAGAAAATATCCTATTATCTATGTACAGGGAGAAATCAACGAACAACAGCAAAAGGTTCTCGTCAGTCAGTTTCATCAAATGGTAGATGAGAATAAAACATGGCCTGCTGTTCTTTGTTTCGTAAAAGCTAACACAGACCTGTCAGAAACAATTTCTGATATAGAAAAGCAACTCTCCGGCATCAGAGGTTCCCAACGTATGCGGGCTTTAATCACTTTGGGAGATAATATTAAAGAAGGTATAGAAGCTATTCAGAGAGAAAATTTGTTTACCGGCATAGTCTGTGTAAATGCCATCGGCAACGAGAATGATGCTCAAAATTTTATAAAAGCAGTCAACTCTCACAAAAGATATCCCAGATGCTGGATGGAGATACTACCCAAATCAAAAGAATATGGTTTTAGTAGTAATATACATATCCTTTTGAAAGAATCGGACCTGGAACATGAGTTCCGGTCAAGAAAATGTAAGGAAGCCAATGTTTTCACTTATTGGGAAGATTGGATACTATATTTAAATAACAGAATTCATGTTTAACAATTAAATACTAATAGTATGTTCACAGTAAACAGTTATTTATTGGCAGTTATATTCTGCATCGTAACCATGATTTGTTGGGGTTCCTGGGGTAATACCCAAAAACTAGTTTCCAAAAATTGGCGTTATGAACTTTTTTATTGGGATTATGTGATTGGAATGGTATTGTTCACCATCTTGCTAGGCTTCACTATGGGTAGTCATGGAGATACCGGACGTTCATTCCTGGAAGATCTGGGACAAGCATCAGGAGACAGCATTGGTTGGGTTATCTTGGGGGGCGTAATATTTAATGCTTCAAACATTCTTCTTTCAGCGTCTATTTCCTTGGCTGGTATGTCTGTAGCTTTTCCTTTAGGAGTTGGCATTGCATTGGTATTAGGGGTAATCGTCAATTATCTGGGAATTCCAACTGGTAATCCTTTGCTTTTATTTGGCGGTGTAGCTCTCATTGTCATTGCTATCATTTGCAATGGAGTGGCTTCCGGAAAAATGCAAAAGGGAGAAGAAAGCAGGAAAAACAACAAAAAGGGAATTATCATTGCATTAATTGCCGGTGTACTGATGTCTTTGTTCTACAGGTTCGTAGTGAAAGGTATGGACGTAGAAAACTTCAATTCTCCTGCTATAGGAATGATGACTCCTTATTCTGCCATCTTTGTTTTTTCAATAGGCGTATTACTAAGCAATTTTGTTTTCAACACATTAGTAATGAAATATCCTTTTGTCGGAGAAAAAGTCAGCTACTCCGAATACTTTAAAGGAAACACGAAAACTCATATATGCGGAATGCTTGGTGGAGCGATATGGGGACTTGGTTCCGCGTTCAGCTATATCGCATCAGGAGAAGCTGGTCCGGCGGTATCTTATGCACTAGGACAAGGCGCACCACTTATTGCCGCTATTTGGGGAGTATTTATCTGGAAAGAATTTAAAGGTTCAACGAAATCTGTTAATCAACTACTGGCCTTGATGTTTATCTTCTTCCTGGTTGGTTTGGGAATGATAGTAGTTGCCGGAAACTAATTATTAACCTTAAATAGAACAACATGAAAAAGTATTTTTACTTATTAGCCATGCTGGCAGTAGTACTAGGTACGACTGCTTGCAGTGATGATGACAATCATCCCAGTACAAACATTCTGGATAAACCGGAAGTTACTGTTCCTGATGTAAAAGAGAGTTCTGCTGTTATTACATGGAAAGCCATAGGAAATGCAACAGCTTATATTTATAGCTTGAACAACGGTAGTGAACAAAGTACTGACCAAAATACAATTCAACTGACAGGTTTAGAGCCGGAAAAAAGTTATACATTCAAAGTAAAAGCTCAAAAAACCGGATCAATCTATTTTGAAGATTCAGACTATGCAGAAATCACTTTTACAACAACCTCTGAAGTAACAGTTTATCGAATAGCCACTTTTGCAGATGATTGGGATAAATGGTATTACGAATATAATGACAATGGTACGGTTAAACGTGTCTACAGGCTATATGAAGGAGAGTTGGATAGAGAATGGCTCTTTGCTTATGACGGAAATAATATCACAGTGACAGGTAAGAACGCATATAACATGACTTTAAATGACCAAGGTTATGTTGCAACTTTTGTAGATGGTTCCAACACTTACGAATATACTTATGATGAGAATGGCTACATGACCAAAGTTGAAAAGAATGGTAATATTGCATCTAACATCACCATAGAAGATGGAAATATTATGCAATGGACCAGATTTTCAGATGGAGTAGAGCAGTTTAAAGTTCAGACCTATTCTGCCGTGCCTAATGTGAGCGGAGCACATTGTATCTATGCGGAAAGCAGTGGAGCTAGTCGTTGGCTGGTTGAAACTGGTCTCTTTGGAAAAGCCTCGGCTAATTGCCATACGAGCAGTGGTTGGCAACATTCATCCAGTACAGCTACTTACACATTCGAATATGACGAGAACAGTTGTATCAAAGAGGAAAGCAAAAACTATGACGGATATATAGAGAATTTCTATTATACATATTTCTCCGAATAGCACTTTATGAAATAACTAATTCATGGAGGTGTGTCTAGAAGTCTGGCGCACCTCCATTTTTTATAAAGTTATTAGAGACTTTAGACTGTTATATCCAGTAAAACCTCTCCCCTTACATTCAGCACCTTAATCCTCAATTCATCGTTCTTCTTCTCCAGAATCATCACCGTAGCACTGTCCATCTTATATCCTCCACCAATAATAACCGGATAATTATTACCCAGTTCCCCTTTCGGATGGTAAGCGTATTTATGAGTATGTGCGTTCAGGCTGATATTGAAAGGTGCTTTTTCTAATAATTTAGTCCAAAGATTCGCACAGAGATTCTTTTCATAATTACCGTAAAGCGGAATATGATGAATAAGGACACGTTTCTTTGCTTTCTTGAATTCTTTGGCAGACAGTTCTTTTTTCAGAAAATCAACCTGTTCATTACGCAATTGGGTAAAATCGTTCAAGCCATAATATACCCAATGGTCGTCCAGTTTATCTTCTCCACAATCCAACATGACGATACGGGTATCTCCCCAGTTAAAAGAGGCATAAGTTTTATCTCCCACATAATCAAAATGGTCACGCAAACCGATAGAATAGGCATTGCGAATTTCATGATTGCCACGCATAAAGAAAGTCGGTATGCTGTCGCCATACACTCCTTCGGTCAGTTCACTGATAAATGTGGTTGCCTGCTCGTGATCCACAGGATCATCCACACAGTCACCATTGAAAACAACAAAATCATACTTAACATCCTGTATCTGTTTACACAGAGCACGGAAAGTATTGGTATGTTGATGCAAATCATTAAAAACAATAGCGGTAAAAGACTTCGTATCAGCAACAGGAAGAGTAAATTCACTGAAGGCCGATTGTGCTGTATTTCCAAATACCTTTTTATATGCCTGATAAAGCAACATCTCTTGCGAACACACACGATAATAATATTTCTGTCCGGGCTGCAAGCCATCTATACGTATTTTATGCAGCTTGTTATTACAGACCACCTGACCGTCAACAATCATACGCGCACGTTCCAGCCGGGTAGTATCTGTGCCATATTCCACCCAGCAATAAGAAGGAACGGTTGTTTCCCACATCACAGTAATGCCATTACCCACAGGATTCTGTAAATAAGGTTTAGTACGGAATATCTTGTCTGCCTTTTCAGCAGTACGCAATTCCACAAGTATGGGACGATGGTCGGAAGCCATTGGCTCATTAACTACTCTCGCAGATATGACAGCAAATCCGGTAGCGTTTTGCTTTGATGCGGCAATATAATCAATGGTCTCTTTTGGATCGGGAGCAGGATAAGTATGCTTTTCCGGATTGGAGAGTATTTGAAAATCCTTTTGCAATTCTTTGATGAAATCGGATTCAGGTTCAGCATTCATATCCCCGGCTAGAAAAAGAGGCTTTTTATAGGAAGCAATCAATGACTTCACTATTTCCAAAGATTTCATACGGTCTTCTTCCGTTAATGACAGATGAGTACAACAATAAATATAATCCTCAAATTCTGCCAGAATCAAGGTGCGGGCCTCTTCTCTACCAGGTAAAGGGATAGTTTGTAAACGTAGCGGAACTTGCTTTGTCAACAGTCCGATTCCATATTTACCTCCTTCAAACTCTATAGCAGGTGCAAAACAGGCATGCATCTGTGTACGTTCAGCTATTTCACCCAGCACATATTTCTGTCCGCTCCGACGGGTCATACTGTCTACCTCTTGTATAGCCACAACATCAGGAGAAGCATTATTTATCACATTGGCTACCCGTTGAAAACTACAAATATCATCCATGCCATTCGCATTTTTAATATTATAAGTCATCAGTCTCAATGTATGTTGAGCCTGTACCGGAAAAATAA
>UMBS01043483.1_pt1 | contig 17778 bp, 20 predicted proteins | sample 1964031 | NCBI WGS metagenome assembly UMBS01 (sample SAMEA4835948, study PRJEB28245) | human gut metagenome | biome: gut microbiome; material: fecal sample | place: Denmark | collected 2008 | reverse complement strand
AGGCGGATACAGTTAATTGCTGTACCCGCCTTTATGATCTGTGCTATTTGGCTTATATTCCCTGATAACTGCCATATTTCATTTTACTTACTTTATTCTGTTTTATTCCATTCATTCAAAACAGCTTCCACTTGTGCTACCAGCTGTTCCTTATTGGGAATATAAGATACATAACGAGAAGCAAAAATATTATTTGACAATCCACCAAGGGCATATTCAGCAGCTACGCTGTCCTTATCTGTACACAAAATAATACCAATTGGCGGATTATCGTGTTCATCGTTTATTTCTGCTGCATAATAATTCAGATACATATTAAGTTGTCCAGCAGCTTCTGGCATAAGTTTTGTTGTCTTTAATTCAATCAACACATACGCACGAAGTATTTTGTTATAGAAAACCATATCCACATAATAATGTGTATTATTTAGAGTTATGCGCTGTTGCGTACCAACGAACATAAACCCTCGTCCTAATTCCAGCAAAAATTTTTCAATTTGTGCAACCAACGCTTTTTCGAGATCACTTTCAAGCAAAGGTTTATTTTCTGGCATGCCCAGAAACTCAAACACATACGGATCCTTGATAATATCAAGGGGAGTAGCCATTTCTATGCCTTTTTCTGCAAGTGCCAACACAGTTTCTTTATTTGTTTTTCCCTCTGACAGAAGCAATCGCTCATAAAGCGACGTGGATATCTGGCGCTTTAATTCACGTATCGACCATCCGGAATTGATTGATTCCTTTTCGTAAAAACTACGCTTATCTGCATCAGAGATTGTAAGAAGTTCACAATAATGAGACCACGACAATTTAACAGACACCGTCTGTTGAATTTGATAATTTTGATAAAACCGTCGCATAAATTGGAGATTAGAAACAGAGAATCCTTTCCCAAACTCCTTTGTTAAATCCTTTGAAAGCTGCTTTAAAGTCTGCTTACCATAGTCGGCACGTTCCTTATTTTCCTGTTCATGCTCAACAATAATCCTACCAACATTCCAATAAGTAGACAATAGCTCTGTATTTACCTGCACTGCCACATGCTGACGTGCATTTAATAATAACTCCCTAATTTCATTCATCATAGAATTAGTATATGTTAAGTCACCCATTTTTATTACCCTTTCGATATATAATACTTATTCAGTATAACATGAAGATGTGCTCCCTTATTCTGTTTCGTCCATTGCTGCTTCATATATTTCCTCTGAATATGAATCAAACAGCACCCATTCCACTAAATCAAAACTGTCTGGATTATCCTGTAGAAATCTATTAACTGTCTTTACCGCTATCTTTGCTGCCAATTCTACCGGAAAACTATACACTCCGGTCGATATGGATGGAAATGCGATTGTTCTGATTCCATTCTCTAATGCAACCTTCATAGAATTGAAATAACAGCTTGCCAGAAGCTCCTCTTCCTGCGTCCTTCCACCATTCCATATCGGTCCAACTGTGTGTATTACATAATCACAAGGTAAATTATATGCCTTTGTGATTTTTGCCTCACCAGTCTCGCATCCATGAAGAGTCCGGCACTCTGCCAAAAGCTCCGGCCCTGCCGCCCGGTGAATTGCACCATCAACACCTCCTCCACCTAATAAGGAATTGTTGGCCGCATTGACGATTGCCTCAACATCTGTGATTTTCGTTATATCTCCTTGTACTGTCCTAAGTATATACATCAATTCCATCCTTTCCATACATCCGGCTGATATCCAAGTGTCGCCTGTTTTCCATTCCTCACTACCGGAGTTTTGATAACCTGCGGATTCTCCAGAACCTTCTCCAACTTGTCCACATCTGTTATATATTTGATAAGTGCAAGCAGATCCTTGTCTTTTCCAGACCAGTTGATCATATTATCCAGACCACCATTAACCTGAGCAACAGAATTAAATTCTCCTTTGCTCATGCCTTTTTCCTTCATATCTATAAACTGATACTTGATGCCACGCTCCTTGAAAAAACGTTCAGCTTTTTTTCGTATCATTGCATTTCTTTGTTCCAAATATCTGTATATTCAAATCAGTTCTCCTTCGCTCTGGCAAGCTCTTTCTCAATCCATGTCATAATCACATCCACAAGGTAATCCTGCTGTACCTGACTTAATTCCCTACCAGGCTGCATCTTATGCCATTTTCTGATGCATTCCCGACAACAGGTTGCCGTTGCATGTTGTGCAATAAATACCGGATGTCCCTTAGTAGGTGTCTGCTTCCCATCATTCGGAATATATGCCGGAGCTTCACGCTTTGCTATAAAATCCTGCGCGTGTTGTTTTATCACATCTAATCCTTTTTCATTGATGTAATCAATATCCTTTTGCTTCAAATGAAAACTGCTCCTGAACTTCGAGGCTTCGAGATGTTCAATGAGCTGTTTATACCATTCTTCCTTAGTCATCAGACTTCACTTCCATTATCTGTTTACAATCGGAGAAATAACCGGTTTGCCATCTCTATCTAAAAGCGGTGTCAATCCTCCTGAATATCCTGCTGCATGATAAAGATAATTTACTCCCGTTTCCTTATCTACCCAGATTTCTGTTACATTCATGGTTCCTTGTGAATATGTTTTTTCAAATCTTTCATTCTTTGCCATTGTTTTCTCCTTCTCTGTTCTGAATTGCCATGCGTATCATCTTCTCAAATGACTCGCTGAAATGCTCATCATCTTCTGGTGCCCGTTTCTTCGGTCCTTTTATATGATTCTTTCCGGATGCCCTCCGGGCTTTCTTATTCAGATGCCGTTCCATAAGCATCCGGTCTATATTGTCATTTGTGTACCATTTTCCTGACTGATGGATTGCATAAGCGCCTTTTCCAAGTGCCATTGCAGCCACACCATAATCCTGTGATATTACGATATCTCCCTTTTGGCAAATACTGATCAACTTATAATCGACTGCATCATCCCCGGCTCCAACCACAATCACTTCACTGTAATCTGACTGTAGCACATGATTCGTGTCACAAAGCAGAGTCACCGGAATAGTATATTTTTCTGCAATCTTCTCAACAATTCGGACTACTGGACAGGCATCTGCATCTACCCAAATATTTGTCTCTTTATTACTCTTAACGTTTTCTTCATTATTCATCTTTTATTCGCATCCAATCTTTTTTGACATTCTCAATGCCTCTGTTCATAGTCCCCCAATATCCTGGATGCACCATTGGATAAATATTCGTATCTCCATATCTATAAGTTTTTCCATCCCCTATCAGCTCAGCCAATGTACTACAATCAAAGTATTCATCAATTAAAGTTCGTATCACTACAACGGAGGTATTGCATCTTTATCTCCTAACTCTGCGGAACATAACAATTCATATAAATTTTCACCCATAAATCAGCCCCCTATTATCGGCATGAACCTTTTCAATTAGATCTGCGGATGGATTATTTAGGCAAATAATGCCTTTGACATTTACCTTTCATCTTTTATCTAACATCTGATAAAAAATATTCATATAACCTATTCCAAGAATTTGTTGTCTTGTATTGACCAACTCATCATATGTCATTATTGTTGTATGGGCAGACAGTCTTCTGATATTCGTATTTATATCACGCATCATCGAAACAACTTCTGAATAGAAAATATTTGGATTCTTAACAAAGCCATCAATAAATGTTTTCAATTCTGTCATTGGATGAGCTCTATGTGTACATTTATCAAGGAAAAATACACATTCACCCAAAGTCATTTCCCTATTCTCTTGCATTTTTTCATAAAATCTATTTCTTCTTGCAAGTAAAGATACATCATGACTACTTCTAAATGGTTGGAAAATCAATTGATTTAACTGTACTTCCATACCTCTACAATATTCCAAACATATAGGAGCATAATCAGCTCCTTCACACTCCTTCATACCAGAAAATAGGCAATCTGCCATAGCGAGGATCTCTTTCGTCTTCAAAGCCATCTCATCCCATATATGAGGAAAATAATTCTGTCTTAAGAGTTCCATTTGTTTTGGTAATTCTTCCTGTAATTCTCCAAAAGAAAACATATTACATATAATTGCATGATTACGATCACTTAATGTATAAAAGCGCTCATCTTCATTGCTTTCGTCAAATGCTTCTGATAACTTTTCTTTTTCCTTTTGATAATTACCATACACACTAGACGTTTTCCCATCTATTCCCTGAGAATCCAGTATACACTGGCATATTTCCTTGAACTGCTCTACGTTTAATATGTCCTTCTGTGAAGGACTTACAGAATATGTATTTAGCAACAAATCATGCTCACTCATTAACCGTTCAGAGAAAGGTGATATATCATTTCTAAAGATTAAAATAGCTTGCTTTTTAATATCACTGGAATATTTTTCTTGAAACATATTTCTAAAATTGTCAAAATAACCGATCATTTTATATATCTCTTCAGAATTGTTTCCAGATGATCTTATTCTATTTTTTAGGTCTATCATAACAAGAGTATTTGTTTCTGCCTGATACTTGATAGAAATATCCGGAATTCCAACCAATCTCTTTTGCTTAGAATCATTTCCTATATATTTCCATCTTGGTTCTATCTGATCGCTCCAATATAAAGAAGCACCTCTTTGATAAAATATATCAACAATCCCACCTGTATTTGTTTGTAGTGTAAATACACTTTTAGAACCTACATCCATGATATTCCTTTCACTAATGAGATTCATTCCAAACTCATTAACAAAAGTTTCTTTAATTGAAAATAGACACCAGAGTTCAAATAACCTATTTGAAAAATCATCAGAGTATCTGATCATTTGCATAGTCTTATTTGAATCTAAAACAATACTACCTTGCCTATATCTCCAATACCAATTAAAAATTTGTTCATATGCCTGATAATTTCTTATTTTTCCCTTTAGGCTTCGTATTTTAATTTCATTGACAAGTGTTTCAGAAAACTCATTGCCATACTCTTTCAAGATTTTCCTAACCTCTATGAGACAATCTTTAAAGTAGGTTTTTCGTTCAAATGAAGTTAATATTCTTTTATACTCGTCAATCAGATTTTTTTCTGACAAATATAGATTTCCACCATATTGCCTCAGACGTTTATCAAATCTATCTAACAAATGTATTAAATAATCTACTATGAATATCAAAAAAATATTCTCAGGTGTTGCCGAGGTTCTTTCCTTAATAAGGCATGGATATTCCTTTGGGTATCTAACTTGCGTTTTCGTTTGCAAATATTTCTGAACTTGCAAATGTCCATGTATCTCTCCATCAAAAGTCTGGATTTTATCTTTATACATATAAGATAGGGACTTTTCTATGGACGACAGCATTTTCCTAAATTCACTCAAATTGGATAGTATAATCCTAATATAAATATTCAGGTCAGAATCTGTTAGCGAACCAGCATCGATTTTCATATCCATATTCTGACTTGTTAATGAGTATGTTGAAAAGAACTCATTAACAAATCGGAAAAAGCTTGGATTTGAATACATGTATTCTATTTGCTTTTCGTTAAACAAATTATTATCCATAATCTACCCCTAATGAATCATCTTATATAAAGCTTCTTTTGACTTTCTTAAAAACGAAAAATCCTTATCATCAACAACCGCATCATAAAAGGCAGATAACTTATTATAGTCATAGCCATCTAACTGTGGAATAATTCTTCCAGCTAATGTAGTGTCTGCAATATCCGAAATAAGATCATTCCTATTAACATCATCTTTCCAATTTGATACAATCATCGAAATATAAATACTTTCATATAAATCAATGATTTGTGCCGTTCCTATTTGAAGCCCTAGATATGAATCATCTTTCATGTGGTTGTACCGAATGTGTTTTATAAACTCTAATATATTCTTTTCCACTTCTTGCATCTCATTTAATTCATCAAGTTGCTTCAAATATTCCAAATTTATAGTCTCTGTCCCATATACACTGACCTTTTCTGCGACACGCGTCTTTGCAAGCTCTTTTGCATTTGATGCTTCTTTCTCAAAATAGTCCTCAGCCGGTGGTAATATATCAATAAATGTAAATCGTCTACTTAATCCCTGTGAAATATCATTAACGTAATTCTTATCAATATTATTCATAGCCCCAATGATGCGAAACCTATTTGGAATGTATATTTTCTGCTTATTCTCATCCTTTTGATACCACAAATTTATTACACGTTCTGCTGTAGTCGAATCAGATCCTAATGCTGTAAATAAGTCTCCAAATACTTTATCTATTTCACATCTATTCAGTTCATCAAGAACTAACCAATTTCCTTGCTGTTTTCCATCTTCATACTCATTCTGTACAATCAAATCACAACATTTCAAAATACTAGATACCACATAACCGTTTTTACCAACAATTACCTCTTGACCCTCTTCATTTGCTGTTGGCTGTAACCCTCCTATGGAATCATAAGTTGTCCAATCTGAATTTGCTGTTGCTTCTGTGAAATCTACATTAAAAACATCACAAATCAATTTTGCCAAAGTAGTTTTTCCAGTTCCAGGAGGTCCCTGCAAAATAATATTCCCTTTTATCAATCCCGCAATAATGTTACGAAGAACAGAATCATCCCCGAAGTATAATCCTTTGGCTTCTATTGCTTTCTTTAATTTGTTAAACACATCATCTGGAATATTTAACTTGATTCCACTAATATGCTCTGTTGCTAAGTATGTTTCCTCATATGTATTTGGAAATAAAGTTCCTTTATTATATTGTTCTATTTGACTAATGTTCGCCATTATATGCCTCCTTCAGATCCGATAGTATTTCTGCTTCTTTATTTTGATTTATATAATTTTGCTTAAGCAATACTAATTTTACCACATCATTACTCTTTTCAATTTCAATGACCTGATAAACTATATAATTACAAATTGCACTAAAATCCTGATTAACTATCACAATATAATCACCTTGTACAATGTTTGAGTTATTTTTCACTGCGATTGTAAGTTCTGATAACTCACCTAATTCTATCTTCTGACTCACAAATACCGGTTTTATATATAAAGGTAAATTTTCTTGTTCCTTTTCGATATTAGCTTTTTTACTTATATCAACAGCATATATCATCAACCGTTTGAATTGTTCTATGTGTGCCTTACTTAACCTAGAATTAAATCTTAGCACTCTTTTTTGATTATCTACCGACCACTCTAATAGTCTGCTATCTGTAAGTTTATCAAGCACAGCATAATTTAATACTCTATCATCAACGGTTAGATTACTTTTTATCTCTCTACTATTTTTTACTTGATCTATTGCATCTGTATAATTTAAATTTCCAATTACTAAAGAATACAAAAGAAATTTTAATTCAGTTTCCTCCAAATAATTCAGTTCCGTTATTGCTCTAATAAGTAGATTTATCGGTTCTATATCCTTATTTCTATTTGATATAGTTTTTATATTTGCATCACAATTTTTATACTCAAGAATATCTTTAACTATATTATTTGATGTACTATCCAATTTTTTTGCTTCTTCTCTTAGCTCATCCAATAACTGTGCTTCTCTGTTTTTATTTACAATACCTTGTTTTTCTAGTGAAAGTTTATATTTAGTGCCCTCTTTCTTCATACCATTTATCAAATAGCCATGATATGCTAGAAGTCTACTTATTGATGGATCTACAAACAGTACATTATCACCGTTGAAAATATGCTGCTTTTCAACATTTATTACATCTTCAACCAACTGTCCAGATTTTATGCTGAATGCCAATTCATCTGATATTATAAATGGCTTAAATACTGTTGTATCTACAGACTCAGAAACACTTATTTCATCAAATACAATTTCTGCCTTCTTATCAACATTGTATACTTTTAAGCTACATAAGCGTTCCTTGTATTTTTTCTGTACATCAGGATGAAGCATTACTTTTTGTCGAGCATCATTTGCCTTTATTAAGAACCCCCATCTAATAAGTGCCAAAATAGGTTTCCAATCCTTATATCCCTCAGCCTCACTATTTAGTCCAATCCCACCAGTGCTACGCGACTTAACCACGTCGGAAAGGCTGTCATAATATTTTTTTCCATTATCATGTAAATTCCAAATCATATAAGCATATTCTTGACATGTACAGAATCCAGTATCTATGATACATCGAATCGCCAAGTCTGGAGCTTCTATGTCTGAATCGCCACTTGGGCTCCCAGCATTATTCCTTCCAAATACAATCTTTTCAACGGCATCCATCAACAATTCCTGTCTTATTGCAATATCATCATTGATAATTGCTTCATACATTTTCTTACCAGCATCAGTTATTCGACGTTCTTTTATTCTTTTCCCTGACATCTTAGATTCCAAAAAGCCAAAATATGCTGGTACTTGTGCCTTTTTCGGATATGATGTCTTATATTGATTTGGTCCTATTAATCCTTTGAGCTTATTATTATTTTCACTCGCCTCAACCCAATCATCTGCATCGTAATGAATTTTTAAAACTGCATTCATTTCATCAACGTCTGCACTATGTTTTGGAATTACTATTTTCCCCATTTGATTTCTCCTTTATAACTGTCGCATAAGTTCTCCTACAATTGATTTAACAAGTTTCGAAGGTATACCCTCCCCAAAAACCTTTCTAATAAATGATTCATCTGCCCACTCAGGTATATTCCAATCCAGCGGTAATGACATCACTATTAAGAGTTCGTAAATTGTTAGCACTCTCGGATCAGAATATAGTACTTCCCCATTTGGTGCTGTATATGATCTTCCAGGATGTACACATGCTAATGAAGAAATAACTCCATTGTTCTGTGTAACTGTCCTACATGGCATATCCCACTTTAATCTTCTATAATGATTATGATGAGCTTTAACTGGTGTTCCATCTTCTTTTTGTGGATAATATTTTTCATTATAAATTGCTGATTTTCCTGTAGGAGTATGCATCATCCATTCTACTTGTTTCCAAGAATGCTTTGGTGGACGATGCCATTTTGAAATTTCTAATCCAGCCTGTCTCTTTGCCTCATAGTCAGGAAAATGTCTTATCGTTTCTTCAATTCCTTCCCTCAGTAATGGATCCAGCGATGGTAAATCTCCAATTGCTTCACTTAATGTTATTTCTTTTTGCTTATCTGGAAATTCCCATATAAGATTGATATCATTTCTTACTAATAAAAAAATGTTACGCTCTCTTAATTGCGGAACTCCATAATCTTTTGCCATGACCAATGTTTCTTTATTAAAACTATACTGTTCACCCAATTCCTTTTTAATGTATTCGGGAATCAGCATTATTTTCCCATTAAATTCGACCTTAGTCGTCAACTGCTTGGGTACATTTTCTAAAAGTACAAATTTAGGTTTGACCCTTTTGATAACATCAACCGCGTAAAAGATAAGCTGATTTCTCGGATCAAATTCTAATCTAAGTCCTGCCTCACTCATGCCCTGACAAGGAGGAGTTGCAATAATAAATTCTACTTTCTGTTGTATTGCCTCTTCCACAATACAATTTCTCGTTTCCTCATCTGTAATATCTCCACAGATCATGTGTGCATCCGTATAAACATCTTGATAAAATCGTGCACGCTTCTCATCTATTTCATTTGCTAATACTATATCAACACCAACATCCTTAAGATATGCCTCCGCAATTCCGACGTTAGCAAACAAGGAAAGTCCCTTCAACCGCATAATTACACCTCTTATAATAAATTCTCAAAAACTTTTTTTACAAATAGTGGTGGAATTCCTTCACCTATAATCCTTCTCAAAAAAGCCTCTGAGGTTTTCTCTGGCACCGGCCAGTTTGATGGCAAACTCATTACCAACATCAGTTCATACAAAGTGAGTGTTCTAGCATCTGAATATATAGGATCCCCATTTTCGTCATGACCTATATATCTACCAGGATGCACATTATTCTGCGATGAAATTTTCCTATTATCCATTGTTACGGTATATGCCGGAGTATCCCAGTTTTGTCTCTTATACGTATTTCTATATCCTTTGACTGGACTGCCATTTTCCTTAACTGGAAAGTATTTATCATTGTCAAATGCAGTTGCTCCAGATGGAGTATGCATCATAGCAATCACCTGTCTCTTTACATGATGTGGTGGAATGTTCCATCTTGATATTGCAAGGGCTCTATTCTTTCGTTCCTCATACAATGGAAATAACTGATTCATTTCGTCTTGGCTTATATCTTTTACAAATGGATCAATTTCTGGAATATCACCAATAACATCTCTCATCGTAATTATCTTTTCATCCGGGTTTGGTAAAATCCATTCTTTTTCAACTGTCCGTCGAGTCAATAATGTAATTGCTCTCTCCCGTACTTGTGGTACAGAATAATCTTTTGTATTAATTATATATCTGTGAATTATATATTCATTCTCAAGTTCATTATTTATATAATCAGGTATGAGAATGTCTTGATCATCAATCTTAATAGTTGTATTAAAAAAGTTTGGAACATTCTCTATAAAAACATAATCTGGTTTGATTTTATGAACTGCATTTATAACCGGAATAATTAGACGATTTCTTTCGTCATCTTCATCAAGTTGCCCTGCTGTACTCATACCTTGACACGGAGGAGTAGCCATTATACATTTTACACCAGCCTCACGACTCTTCCTTATTACTTTGCTAAATACATCATCTGTTGTAATATCCCCTGGTATCATCTCTGTCTCAGGATATATTTCTGCATACAACTTTGCTCTTCGTTCAAGAAGCTCATTTGCAACAGCAACATCGACTCCTAATTCCCTTAAATATGCCTCAGCCACTCCTATATTTGCAAATAACGACAATACCTTCATTTGGTTTTTATCTCCATTTCATTTAAAAATTGAAAATACAACTTTACTGATTTTCTGATTTGAGATTTCACAGAGACTGAAAGTATTTGAAACTCACTACATTGCTCCAGTCGAAATAAATAGACATCTTCATTTTGGAATCCCAGTATGTTGTTTGCTCTGCGTAATCTGGAAATAATATCTTTTATCGATGCGTCTGTATATGTTTGAGTTTCTTTAATCCAATTTTTAAATTCTACACAGTTCATATTTTTCTCCATTTTACAATTGCAAATATTTATTTTATTTTAACATTAAGGTTGCATGGCGTCAATGTTTTGACGCCATTAAAATATAAAAAAGCCGGGTGGGGATATAACTCTATACACAAAAAGTCATAGCCCACCATAATCTCAAAATTTTATTTACTTAAAAGGTAACTCCTCATCAATATTATCTGGGATTCACATGAATCCATCTGCACCATTTGTTATTCTTCCAACTAATATTACCTTATTTATAATTCCCTAAAACCCTTTCTTTTTCAGTCCCAATCATTATTTTTCGCAAGTTGGCAAGCAGTGCCCTCGTACGTACGTGAGCGCATTTTGCTTGTTGGAGGCACATCCCCAATCCCCTTAGAATGTCATCTTCGATGCCAAGCTGCGCCCTCACTTTGTGAGTGCTGATACATTCCTGCTTTGCCGGAATTGCAAAAAAGCGGGCAACCACCAAGTTTCATTTTGATGATTGCCCGTAAATTTATCTTTGCTGCTGTCGCTTCATTTTTCAGGTCTTCGTCCTGATTCCAGGTCTGCTGTGTAGCATAGAAGGATTCCACATTTTGCTTCGCAATCTGATAATCCCGCATCTCTTTTTTTATTTTTTTATATTCGCCGTAAGCTGCTTTTTTCTCGGAAAACAGTCGTGTAAATTCTTCATTCAGCTCTTTTACCTTCGGAATTTTTCCGTCCGGAAGTTTTGAAAATGCTTCCTTTGCTGCTTTGTGAAGAATGATTTCATCACGATGCGCCTCATAAAATTTTTTGCTGTAACCGGATTTACGATACGCAATGTATGTATCTCTGGTCTTTGCATAATTGATAATATGAGTTTTAAGCACCTTGTTCTGCGCCATCTTTTCCTCAGCATCTTTGATGATCTTCATAAGTTCATGATATCTAGCCGAACTTCCATCTACCAAAGCATCCAAAGTTTACTTATCGTGAATATCGTGCTGCTGCAAAAACAGAATGGACTCTACAAACTGTTTTACATTATATTTTTTCGCCCAGCGGACATAACCACCATTCTTCCCCTATGCCATCTTCTCCTAAATATCCACCACCAGATCAAACTTCCGCTTTTCTGATTTCACAACTTTCTGATCAGATACTTTTTCTTTCTTCTCAGGTAATTCTTTCTCTCCTGCAATTATTTTTTTCAGATTTTCTTCTGTATAATCTTCTCCAAGAGAACGGAATCTGATAAAACGCTTCTGCTCTTTCCCGCATATTGCAGTATGCTTTCCACGTTTAATCTCATACCCTTCCTGCTGTAATAATTTCAGAAGTTCTTGAAAATCCGTCGTTCTCTGCTCCAGGCATTTCAGAATATCTTCCCTGATGACATCCCTCATACTGGTCCGTTCCGGGTACTTTGTTCTCTTCTGTCTCTCACTCAGTTTTACCTTCGGAATGATGGAAAGTCCATGCTCCAGACAGATAATGTCGCTGAGTCGCTGCAATACAATTTCTGAAAACCAGAAGTCACGAAACTTCCGATCACAATCCAGATTAGTGGAATTGAAAATGATATGATTATGAATATGTGCCCGATCCACATGGGTTGCCACGATAAAAGCGTGCTTCCCTTGACTGCTCCCTCACTGCATTTTTCCTCACAGATACAGGTCATTTCCTGACTCTGTGCAAAGGCTGTCACTGGCGCCATTCCAGCAAGTGCCGCCAGACATGCGACCATGCCTCCCATAATCTTTGCTGCGATCACATTTTTTACCTTAATCATTCTCTTTATCTAAAAAATCCTCCTCTTCGTTATCTGTTTCCTGTTCATTTTCTTCCTCTGCATCTGTCTCCTTATCGGATGCAGTTGCCGCCGGCATTGGTGCCTAACCACTTAACATGTCCTGTAATCTCCCACCATTGGCAAGCTGCAAAAACTGTGCCAACTGTTCCGGTTATAAGTTGTAGGACGCCACATCACTGACGCTCTGTAAATTTTCCTCTTCTTTCAGCTTTGCTTCGAGCTGCTTTACTTTGGCATCCGCTGCATCTCTCTTGGCTACTGCCTTTTTCAGATCTGCACTGAGCTTGTCTAACTTTGCATACATAGAATCTCTCCTTTCTTCATAGCAGCAAAAAAGCCACCTTCCGGTGACTTTTACTGCATTTTCACTGTATTCTTCCATGGCAACAGGCATGTGCCCGCCAGTATGCTGTATCATAGGATGCATACTGGATTACCACAATGAATCATGATCTTATTGACCGGATCTACCACGATACCCACATATGAAGCTCCAGCTGTGTTATAAGTTTCCTGGAAAAATACCAGATTCCCCGGCTTTACATCAGAAGCTGCCACCCTCGCGGTTTCGTTCTTCCAGCCATTTGCTGTAAGTCTGCCATAATTCCAGCCGTTGCCACTGTTATTGATGACATAGCTTACAAATCCCGAACAGTCAAAACTTGTGCTCGGTGAGGAACCTCCCCATACATAAGGATATCCCATATATTTCTCTACTTCACGGAGCATATTGGAAAACTGCTGATCCGTCAGATATTCTCCCAGATTGGCATACACATTATCTCCGAAGATATCCGGTTTATTACCTCTCGTTTCCAGAAGAAGGTTATATTTCTCCATCTGTTCCTGCGTGAGATCTGATGCCCCGACTGCTGCGGATATTCCATTATTGGTAAGTGTCGTATTCAGTATCCTATACTCATACTCTACTTCTACCTCATAGGATTCATATACCTGATATGGAACTGACACGGTATAGGTGTAGGATTCCAGATGGCCATTCAGCCCAGCTTTTTGGACTTCCAGGTAGCTCCCTGGAAGTCCAATCAGCCCTCGAAGTAGCCTAATCAGCTATTCTTACTCCCGGCCATTTCTAACTCCATATGCTGTCTACGCTGATATGCTCTTACCAGTATACAACTGATAATATCTGCCCTTCTCTTCCATGAGTTGGTCGTGCGTTCCACGCTCGATAATTCTTCCCTGTTCCATAACCATAATACAGTCTGCATTGCGGACTGTAGAAAGTCTGTGTGCAATAACAAATGATGTTCTTCCTGACATAAGCGCATCCATACCCTTCTGAACAAGTCGCTCTGTTCTTGTATCAATAGATGAAGTAGCTTCATCAAGAATAAGTACAGGTGGGTCTGCTACCGCTGCTCTTGCAATTGCAAGAAGCTGTCTCTGTCCCTGGCTTAAATTAGCACCTCCGCCATGAAGCACAGTATTATAGCCATCCGGAAGTCTCTTGATGAATCCATCAGCATTGGCAAGTCTTGCTGCTGCGATGCATTCCTCATCACTCGCCTCAAGCCTTCCGTATCTGATATTATCCATGATTGTACCCGTAAAGAGGTTAGTATCCTGAAGAACGATACCAAGGCTTCGTCTTAAATCATTTTTCTTAATATTGTTGATGTTAATTCCATCATATCTTATCTTACCATCCTGAATATCATAGAACCTGTTGATAAGATTAGTAATTGTAGTTTTTCCTGCTCCGGTACTTCCGACAAATGCAATCTTCTGTCCCGGTGTAGCATACATTTTAATATCGTGAAGTACCATTTTGTCCGGATTATAGCCAAAGTCAACTCCGTCAAATGTTACATCACCAGCAAGTCTTGTGTACTCTGCACTACTGCCGTCCTTTTCAGGCTTCTTCCAAGCCCACATCTCAGTATTTTCTTTAGTCTCAATAAGCTCATTGTTCTTGTTGTATCTTACATTTACAAGCTCAACGAAACCTTCGTCAACCTCCGGCTTCTCGTCACATAACTCAAATACTCTTCCGGCACCAGCCATCGCCATGACGATACTGCTCACCTGCTGGCTTATCTGTGTTACAGGCTGTGTGAAGCTCTTATTTAAACTTAAGAAAGCAACAAGTGTACCAATAGTAAGTCCTGAAAAATCACTCAGAGCAAGAATACCACCAACTATTGCACATAATACATAGCTGATATTACCTATATTACCATTAACAGGCATTGTGATATTAGCAACCTTGTTCGCATTGTTTGCACTCTCACGAAGCCTGTTGTTAATCTCCTTAAACTGCTCAATACTTTTATCCTCGTGGCAGAACACCTTGACAACCTTCTGTCCTTCCATCATTTCCTCGATATAAGCATTAACCTTACCGATATCCTTCTGCTGCTCAACGAAATATTTTCCGGAAAGTGCACTCAGCTTGGAAGTTACATAAAGCATAATAACAACCATCACAACCGATACGATTGTAAGCGGAATATCAAGCACAATCATACTTACAAATGTAGATACAAGTGTAATGCATGAATTGATAACCTGAGGTATACTCTGACTTATAAGCTGTCTTAATGTATCGATATCGTTAGTATATACTGACATGATATCGCCGTGTGCATGAGTATCAAAATACTTAATAGGAAGTGACTCCATATTAGTAAACAGCTCTAATCTCAACTTCTTTAAAGTTCCCTGACCAACATTTACCATAATTCTGTTGTAGCAATATGAACATAATACACCGACCATAAGAACTGCAGCGAGCTTGATAAGTGCGCCTGCAAGCGGTGCATAATCATGTACTGCTGACTGTGTCAGCGGAATAATATAACTGTCAATAAGCTTCTGGATAAACAGCGTTGCTATCAGTGTTGTAAGCGCTGAAACAAGAATGCACACAAGCACTGCTATACACGAAAACTTGTAATTCTTTAAAATATATCCAAGCAGCCTCTTCATAAGAGGAAGTGGATTTTCTTTATTCTTCTTATTCTTCATATCAATATTCTTATCCATATGCTGCCTCCTATTCTCCTGCCTCGTCAAAATCACCGCCGCCCTGTGTCTGTACCTCGTAGATTTCGCGGTAAACCTTATTGTTCTCAACAAGATTTTTATGAGTATCAAAACCACTCACACAGCCATTCTCAAGCACTAATATTCTGTCTGCGTCCTGAATACTTGAAATCCTCTGCGATACGATAATCTTGGTAGTTCCTGGTATCTTTGTTGCAAATGCTTTCTTAATCTTAGCGTCTGTGGCTGTATCAACAGCACTTGTTGAATCATCAAGAATAAGAACCTTAGGGCGTTTAAGTAGCGCTCTTGCGATACAGAGTCTCTGTCTCTGACCACCGGAAACATTGCTTCCACCCTGCTCAATCCATGTATTGTATTTATCAGGCATTCTCTCAATGAATTCATCTGCACAGGCCTGACGGCAGGCTTCTATGCAATCCTCCTCAGACGCATTTTCATCGCCCCATCTCAAATTATCAAGAATAGTTCCTGAGAAAAGCACATTTTTCTGAAGAACAACTGAAACCTCATTACGAAGAGTTTCAAGGTCGTAGTCTCTTACATCAATTCCGCCTACGCATACAGAACCATCCTTAACATCGTACAGACGGCTTATCAGATTAACGAAGCTTGACTTTCCGCAACCCGTTCCGCCTATAATACCAATTGTTTCGCCTGCATTTATATGGATATCTATGTCTTCAAGAGCATCCTTGTCGCTGTCTTTCTTGTATGTGAAGTTCACATGGTTGAAATCAATTCTTCCATCAGATACTTCCATAACCGGATTCTCCGGATTAGTAATATCAGCCTTCTCATTAAGAACCTCAGCAATTCGTCTTGCACTCGCTGCACTCATCGAAACCATAACAAATATCATAGAAAGCATCATAAGTGACATCATCATGCTCATAACATAACTGAACATTGATGTCAGGTTACCCGTTGTCATAGTTCCATCAGTAATAAAATGTGCTGCAAACCATGAAAGTGCAATAATACTTCCGTATATAACAAACATCATAATAGGATTGTTGAATGCAAGCCATGATTCCGCCTTAACAAATATTTTGTAAAGATTCCCGGCAGCCTTACTGAATTTCTTATTCTCATGGTCTTCTCTTACAAATGCTTTGACAACTCTGATTCCTGTGACATTCTCCTGAACACTCGCATTTAAATCATCATATTTAGCAAAACCTTCTGTGAATATTGGAGTCACCTTATATATAATAAAGAAGAGTACAAATCCAAGAAGAATAAGCGCACCTAAGAATATAAGACTTAATGTAGGATTGATAATAAAACACATAACCATACTGCATATCATCATAAGTGGTGCTCTTACCGCAATTCTAAGAATCATCTGATATGCATTCTGCACATTTGTAACATCAGTAGTCATACGGGTAATAAGACCTGCTGTGCTGTATTTGTCTATATTAGAGAATGCGAAATTCTGGATATTCGAATAGATTCCCTCTCTTAAATTACATGCAAAGCCGGTAGATGCCAAAGCCGAATATTTTCCCGCCTGAATTCCAGCAAATAGACTTATAAATGCAAGCACAAGCATAAGTCCACCGTACATCAACACCTTGCTCATGTCTCCCGCCTGAATACCCTTATCGATAATACTTGCCGTAACAAACGGAATAAGTATTTCCATAAGCACTTCAACAATTATATATATTGGCGTTTTTATCGAGACTTTTTTATACTCACCAATATATGCTGATAAAGTTTTTAACATTTCTTACACTTCCTTTCACAGTTATTCACATCATCGTACACTTTTTGTAACAGACGATGTAATTCTTCTTTTTCATCAGCGGAAAGTGCTGACAAAAACCATTTCTCTTTCTCAAGCATTGCCTTGCCTGCATGAACGCACATGGCTCTGCCCTTGTCTGTTATTCTCACATGCTTGACTCTCTTATCT
>UMBS01008897.1_pt1 | contig 17934 bp, 20 predicted proteins | sample 1964031 | NCBI WGS metagenome assembly UMBS01 (sample SAMEA4835948, study PRJEB28245) | human gut metagenome | biome: gut microbiome; material: fecal sample | place: Denmark | collected 2008 | reverse complement strand
ATAAATTTAGTAGGATAATATTTAGAAGTAAGGATTGAGAAAAATATGGAAACTATAAAATGAGTTCTATGTCCTACCTGTGGAAATAAAACCCGAACGATGATGCAAGAAGATACCGAATTAAAGAACTTTCCACTCTACTGTCCGAAGTGTAAACAGCAAACACTTGTGAATGTCAAGCACTTTGTTGTTTCGGTTAGCATAGATAGTGCAAATTAAGATGGTATCTGAATAGAAAAATACAGTATGCTAAATATTTTACAAGGCTTGATTTTCTAAGCAAACTCGCTTATAATTTAAGCCATAGCATATAGCTATTATCCACAGCTACTGAGCAAGTGTTATCAATACCGATAACAAAATGATAACATTAGCTTATATAGGCAGGATAATATGGATATATCAAATAATCAAAGGATTTACATACTCGGCAGAGAATAATTTCTAAATAAAATTAGTTAGGAAAAGTTGAGTTTGAATAGTAAACAGAGCTTCATAAATGGCGTAAACAAGCCATTTATGAAGCTTTTTCTTTTAGCGTGATACCTATATAATACTTGTTTGATACTACCACAGCAGAAATCTGGACATTATAGCTGCGGCTGAGGAATGGTTGGAGACAGTCAGAAGTAATATTGATTATTTCACATCAGGAGCACCGGAGCTAAGCTTTGCTTAGCTCGACGGTTTTTAAAAGTGAACCATCAGTTCGCTTTTCAGCTCCACCTGATATTTGTTAAATCTTGTTTTTTGCACAGTATTCACGCATGTTCATAAAAGATCTGAATTTACAGAAAAAATTTTCCCCCGTCTGGTTGAAGTGTAGATTTACTCGATTCTTTGTAGCAATCAACATATCTAAACTTAAGCTCACGAGAGAAGAGTATGTCAAGCGTTCAAAGGCGATGATGGAGAGGATTGATGAATTGCATCAGGAAATCGAACAGCTTAAAACAGAAATACTGCCAGAAGGTAATCAAAAAAGTGATTATCAATGGAGAGAACAATATAGAGATTGTATGGAATACAGATGATCCATTTTTCAAGTAAGATGGATGCTTATGGAGCTTGGAGTGCCGAGAAAATATGGCACTCCTTTCTTCAGCAGGTATAAGTATTGCTTTCAATATACAGCGATAGTAGGTATAATGTAAAGTGATATTTGAGGGTACAAAAAAATCAATTTTTTTTTGGTCTAGGGTTGACACGAGCAGGAATATGTTTGCCAACGTTAGAGAATTGCTTTGCACTAAGTAAATATTTAAATGTGAGAATAGAGGATATCTTGGTTTGTGAAGACGAGATGTTCTCTGTTTTTTTATGTAGGTGTGCATAATAACATAAAAAAACAGTAAGTAACATAAAAGATGTTATTATGCAAAGAATAATGTTACGACAAGGTGCGGAAAATATGATTGACTTTCTTGCGTTTTAATTAAATCATAAATAATGTCAATTATATCAAAAAAGTATAAAATGATACGATTGACATTGACAATGATATTATTGAGCCATATGATAATTGTATCAGTAAAATTGACAATGATACAATTGAAAACCAAATGAGGGAATTAGATGCGAGAAATAAATTATATTAAAACATGGAGTAATCTACTGACCCCTGATATAGTTAGAATGCTCACATCCATTCATGAGTTTAAAGGTCAGCAGAATCTTTTTATTGAAGCTCACGCAGATAAACTTACAGAGTTGATGGAAATCGCAAAGATTCAGAGTACAGAGGCTTCCAATAAAATTGAAGGAATTTTCACTTCAGATGAACGACTTAAAAAGCTGGTAATGGATAAAACAACTCCAAGAACAAGAAATGAGCAAGAAATTGCAGGATATCGTGATGTGCTAGGAACGATTCATGAAAGCTATGATTTTATTTCACCTAAGCCGGGAGTAATATTACAACTTCATAGAGATTTATATAAATTTATGGGTCCAAATGCAGGCGGATATTATAAGACCACTGATAATGTAATTGCAGAAACGGATTCAGAAGGTAATCGTCGTGTGAGATTTCAACCTGTACCAGCATGGGAAACAGCTGCAGCGATGGAAGAACTGTGCAAAGCATTTGAAGAAGCCTTGCAGGATACAAAGATAGATCCATTGATTTTAATTCCTATGTTTGTATTAGATTTCTTGTGCATACATCCTTTTAATGATGGGAATGGCAGGATGAGTCGATTATTGACATTGTTACTCTTATATAGAAGTGGATATATTGTTGGAAAATATATCAGTATTGAAAAGATGATAGAAGCTTCTAAAGAAACATATTACGAAGCATTACAAACAAGTTCAACCAATTGGCATAATGGAATCAATGATTATGAATCATTTGCTGGATATATATTGGGAGTTATTGTAGCAGCATATAAAGAGTTTTCTTCAAGAGTAAAGCTTTTAACAACTGCAGGATTATCCAAACCGGATCGAATCAGAGAAATTATTAAGCAGACGGTTGGAACCATCACGAAAGCAGAAATATTAACGAAATGTCCAGACATCAGTCAGATAACTGTTCAAAGAACATTAGTTGAGCTACAAAATACAGGCGATATCATTAAAATTGGTGGTGGGCGTTACACAAAATACACTTGGAACTGGGATAAGGAGAATTAGTCGGGAATGAGCATTAATGTAGCAAAACCGATTATAAAACAAATTAAAGATACTAGAGATGAATTGGAATTTTTTGAAAAAGTATCATTACCTGCAGAGGACGAAAAAACGCAAGAAATTATTAAGAATTTTCCAACAGTTTATGTTCATAATTGGCAGGAAACTGGGGGTTTTGAAGTTTATGTAGGTGAATCAAATGACATCTTTAAAAGAACGCGTCAGCATTATGACGTTGCATCGGATAAATCAAAATGGCAAGTATATTTTGATAATGTACGATGGCTCATATCATAAATGGGTTGCGCCCTATGACCGAAGGTATGTCTCTATAGATGAAGTTGATTGGGTACAGGAGTATAATAGACGTAGTGTTTATAATTGTAATAGATGCGTATTTTCGAAAGATGGAGATTGGTCTGTGGTTGAGAAAATTTCCAAAGAGAATCCGCAAGTATTAGATATTCCGAAAACAAGATTGTCATGGGGTGGAAGAATTTTTTCCTAAATAACGATATAGAAGATATTGAAGGTATGTTTTTAGTTGCCCGAACAATACGATGCATTATTCGGAACAAAATATTGCATCATTCCGAATAATACTTGTTTTTGTTCGGAATAATAGTTATAATATAACCAGAAGATTGTTCGGAGGTGTTCTATGGCAAAGTTTATGACAACGAAAGAAGCAGCTGAAAAGTGGAATATCACAGAGCGCAGAATCAACGTGCTTTGTAAAGAAGGAAGAATTCCGGGTGCGTATAAGGAGAATAAAAGATGGGTTATCCCTGCGGATGCTGTAAAGCCTGCAGATAAGCGTTTGAAAGAAGATGGTAGCGTTTTGCCTTCAAAGAAAAAAACTGCGTTTAAGAGCGATAAGAAGCTTCCGCTACCAATCGGAATCTCTGATTACCGTAAGGCTTCCGGTGAATATTACTATGTGGATAAGACTTTGCTGATTAGAGACTTTATTGATGAGCGTCCTCAGGTTTCTTTATTCACACGTCCTCGTCGTTTTGGTAAGACATTAAATATGGATATGCTTCGAGTATTCTTTGAACGGTCAGAGGAAGACACTTCTGTTTATTTCAAGGATAAGAAAATCTGGGCATGCGGCAAGGAATATCAAGACTATCAGGGAAAGTATCCGGTTATTTATGTGACCTTCAAAGATGTAAAATGCGAAGACTGGGAAACTACATATGATCTTATCTACAAAATATTAAGAAATGAGTTTGAGAGACACAGTGAGTTATTGGCCAGTGATAAGATAAGTGCTTACGAAAAACAATATCTTACAAGTGTGTTAAGTGGTGAGGCTAATGAAAATGATGTGGCATGTGCATTCCTTAATCTCTCCAGATTACTTCATTTGCATTATGGGGTAGCTCCAATGATTATTATTGACGAATATGATACGCCGATTCAGCAAGGACATGTTCGTGGATATTATGATAAAGTAATTGATTTTATGAGAACATTGTTTTCCGGTGGCTTAAAGGATAATCCTCATTTGTCTTATGGATTTTTAACTGGAATCTTGCGTGTAGCAAAGGAAAGCATTTTTAGTGGTCTTAATAATATAAAGGTGAATTCCGTTTTAGACAACCGATATAGCGAGTATTTTGGATTTACTTCGGAAGAAGTGCAGGAGATGGCAGAGTATTACGGAGCACCAGAGAAATACGAGGAACTTTGCGAATGGTATGATGGATATCGTTTCGGAAAGACGGAAATATTTAATCCGTGGTCTGTTATTGGATACTTTAATAACGAGTGCATTCCGCGTGCTTTTTGGCAGTCGACCGGAAGTAATGATATCATTAGTGAAGTTTTAAGCAATGCAACAGTAGAAACATATGAGAAGTTGGAATCCTTGATGCAGGGAAAATCTTTTGTAACTCATATTGATACGGGAGTGATTTATCCACAACTTCAGAATAATCCATCCTCTATTTATAGCTTTTTACTTGTAACAGGATATTTAAAGGCAGTAACCAATGACCAGCCTTTTGGCGGTGATTACATGTGTGAGGTTGCACTTCCGAATAAAGAAATCTCATATGTGTACAGCAAAGAGATTTTATCGAAGTTTGAAAATGTGATTCCGCCTGCAGCAGCAATCGCTATTCAAGAAGCGATTTATACGATGGATATTCCGAAACTGCAGAATAAACTGGAAACTTTTTTATTACAGACTATTAGCTTCCATGATGCGGCAAACGAGACATTTTATCATGGACTGATTTTGGGGCTTTGCGCAATGTTGGATAATCAGTATCATATCACATCTAACCGAGAAGCGGGTAATGGACGTTTTGATATTCAGATGTTGCCACTCAACAAAAAACTGCCTGGTATCTTAATAGAGATAAAAGCAGGAAAGGATTGTACAGAAGAACAGTTGGATGAACTTGCAGAAATTGCGCTGAAACAGATAAATGATAGACAATATCATGTAGAAATGGAAGCGCAAAGCGCGAAAGAGATTTTACAGTATGGAATTGCTTTTTCAGGGAAGAGTGCGTGCGTGAAAGCGGAAGTTAGAAAGTTTGAATAGTGGCGGAGGTTATTCGGCATGACGGAAACTATTATAGCAGCTATCATTGGTGCGGCAATAAGTTTAATAACAACGCTGTTGACACTGTTGGTAAATGCATCTATTGAAAAAAATAAGGTGCAAGCAGAGAGGCAACAAAGAAAAAAAGAGGCTAAGAGGGAGAAAATGGCTGATATATAGGAAATGTTTTTGGTATAATTAAATTTGTAGAATGTAAAGTATGTAAACATTTTTTATGCAGGATGAGAGGTGAAAAAATGCTACTTTTTAATAATGCGGAATATGATAGTTTTTTCAATCCGTTATGTTGTAAAAACAAGAGAATATATTATGAGTGCATTTTGCAACTGATTGAAAAGTCAAAGTCTGTGCCTCTACTTTATGAAACTGACGCGAAAGATACTATAATTCTCTATTTGAGGAATTGTGCCTATGCTGTAGAGGATGAAGTAGCATCCAGCAATGCTGACGAAAATATCAGTAGTAAGAAAACAGAGACAGAAAATGCAGGTGCAATTCTTAGGTATTTTAGACGATGTGGATGGATTTCTGAAAGAGAGATAGGACGAAATGGCGACAATATTGCGACAGTTATGCCATATTGTCGTAAGATGATTGAAGCGATAGAGAGAATATTTAATCGTGATAATAGAGCAGCACTGACGAATCATATCTTTTCTATTTATGACACACTAAATACTGCATTTGTTGCTGACCATGGAAGAACGCATAGACCATATTCTACTATTTTGATTCCAGTATCGGATAATGTAGCTGATTTGAAGAATGAACTACTTATTCTTAAAGATAGTATTCGCTCTATAATGCGCATGATTATTAAGATGACGGAAACGAATGAACTGGGGCAGTTTCTGATTAGAGATGAGATGTTAGAAAATTTCTTTAGCGACTATTTTTTTATAAAAAAGGATGGTCTAATTCCGGGATACATTGAAGAAATAGAGAAGATGCTTCGGAAAATCGTAAAAACTGAAGTTTATGAAAATATGATAAAAGAGTATCAGAGTTTTTATAATGCAGATGAGATTTCTGCTCGTGAAGTAGTAGATGGTCAACTGGCAGAAATCAAGAGTTTTATAAGCTATGATTACATTAAAGAGATGGATTACATCGATAAGAAAATAAATAATTACTATAGCCTTTACTCAACTAGGATACTTATGGTATTGAGCAATAATGTTAACATGCAGACATACTTGAATGATTTACTGATGACAATTAAAGATTTCGAGTCAGACGAAAAAAGAGAAATCATTGAATCTATAGCTAAGTGCTTTTCATTAAGGTCCTATAAGTACGTTGGTAGAAAGTCAATTGAGCGTAGGGAAAAACGTAAACCGAACACTAAGACAGGGGCAATTATTACAGGTTCGCTGTCGGATGAGGAAAAGGCAAGGCTTACAAGAGAACTTTTGTATGAATATCCAGACCGTTATGGAGTTAAGCAGGCTACAAGTTATTTTGAGAGCGTATTAGCAGATAAGGAGAGTATAGTACCTGATAAAACGATAATTAAGACAAGAGATGATGCTATGATGATTGCTGCCAGCATAATTTACTCTGGAAGTTTGGAATTCCCATATGAGGTGGAATTTTTGGAAGGTACAATAGAAACAGAAGTTGCAACGATTAGCAATATAAGGATAAAGAGGAAGTTGTAAATGGGTGATATTAAATTAAGTATTTCGATAAAGGAAGAAAACAATATATTATTCAAACGTTGTGTCCGTAAGCTTTTGGATTCAACATTTATTGTGGGTGATAAAGATGAAAAACTTTATTCTTTTATCTCACGTGAGTCTAATAGACAGGATATATCTGATTATCTTCGTATGATTGGTTTTGATGTGCTTGTGGACACTAATGTAAAAATTGCAATGCTTAAGCCTCATGAAGCAGATGAGGAAGCAGTGGGCTTAAAACGAGCAAATGTTGTTTCATTCACAACCGAACAGTATCATTTACTTCTTGTGTTGTGGGAGGTTTATCTTGAGAATTTAGGCTATAGTGAAGAAAACGTTGTGATGAGAGGAGATCTAATTGATAAAATTAAGGCTTATGAAGTTGCTGTGGACAAGTCGAAATTGTCTACAGCGATGAAGATATTCAAGAAATATGATTTGATTGATTATGATATAAAAGATGAATCAGAGGATGCTATTATTACATTATACCCTTCATTACAATTTGGATGGGATATTACCCAATTCCAGACGGTAACAGCAGAATATATGAAAAATGATGTAGTTTTGGATGATGAAGAGGTAACGTATTCAGATGTTAGAGAAGAGGAGGATGACGAATGATTAAATTAAAACAGATTCGATTAGTTAATTGGTATGGATTTAATCAGATTACAGTTCCGATTGGTCTCTTCACTTTAATTGCTGGTAAAAATGGAAACGGTAAATCTGTGTTACTTGATGCAATTAAATATGCATTATATGGAGATACCGTATTTAATAAGTCAACTGAAAATAAGGGAAGTAGAACTGTGCCGTCATATACGAGAGGACTACTTGATGCAACTGCGGGTACTTTTATGAGACCGGCGGATAAGATGCCAAATGTCTATACACATATTGTTCTTGAAATGGAAGAAGTAGAACTAGAGAGAACATTTATCCTTGGTACAGCAATTGATACGGATTCTGGTAATGGATTTAAAACGCAAAGATATGTTATCGAAAGTAAGACATTACTAGACATTAATCATACGTACGAGCAAGATGGTTTGACCTTTTCATATAGTGCATCAGAGCTTCAAAAACTCTACGGTTTAAAGATGATGGATGTGAAAGACGGTCTTTCTAAGTTCATGCAAAGAACAGGTCTACGTCTCAATGAACAACAGCTAGCGGCATTTAGACGTAAACTTAGAAGTATCATGTCATACGATCCCAATGCCAAAATAGATCAGTTCATTCGCGAGAGTGTATTAGAAGAAAAGAAAGTGGATTTTTCTAAGCTTGTTGCAGCAAAAAACAATATAGATGCTTTGAATGCTAATTTTGCGATTATTGATGCTGAAATTAAAGAATTAGAGGGCATTATTGCTTTGTTTGATGAGCTTACACGGGCAAAAAATGTAATTTTAGCAGATGACGTGAAAATTGCATATAGGAAATTTTTGAAATGTCAGAAGACATTGGAAGAGGCTTCAAGGAATATGGAAATCGCCACAAGGCGGATTGCAGAAGATGAGAAAAAACTAGAGGCGATGCAAAGTACCTAAAGGAGCGTGAGGAATTGGGAACTGCATCCGGGCAAATGACATTAGATGCGATGACGTCGTATTCTGACGAAGAAGGTAACGAGTTAGAAAAGGATATCGAAAAGATCATTAATCGAATCGTGGAGAGTAATGATAAAGACAAGATTGAGCATTATGCAGATTATCGTAATTATATGACATACGAGATTCTTCTGACAAATGATGTTCTAACAAAAGCAAAATTATCAAAGCAATCTGGTTATAATTCGGGCGCAGAAGTTCAGATTCCATATATGTTGATTTTGCTCTCGGCATTACTCATGATTTATAATGACAAAAGCAGTTCTACGAGATTGGTATTTATTGATGAACCATTTGCGAAAATGGATCCAACCAATGTAAAAATTATGCTTGGCTTTATGAAGGAGCAGAACTTACAAATGATTTTCTGCGCACCTGATAAAACAGAACTTATAGGAAATGAGTGTGAAGTTGTTTTGCCTGTACTTCGAACACAGCCTGACCTTATGGAGATTGGTATTATAGAAATGCATAAAGGGGTGTAGCTATTGAATTACGAAGAAAAGATACTGACATATTTAGTGGACAATTATCGAAAAAGTAAAAAAGACTCTGGCGATAATAAAACCAACAGAAGGACGCAAGTAAAGCCTGAAAAGTTGTATAAGAAATATAATGCAAATGATGGAGATTTTGAAGAAATTTCAAAGTTTGATCAAGCTGTGGAGTATTTGAGCAAACTTGGGTTTATTTGTAGTGTAAAAGAAACTTTTGGAACCCAGATTCAATGCATTTTTTTAGTGGATGAACGCATACAAGAAGCAGAGAAATATTTGGCAGAAAGATGCGGATACGTATCAAAGGATATGCAAATAGAGAACAGGAGTAAATTTTGAATTGTTTAGTATGTCTGCTGATGAGTTAGGAAATAAAGAATTTGCATCATGTCTTCATGAACTTTCTGGTAATGACAGAGTTAGGCTTCGGGAGCTAAAGAAAATTGATGTGTACGAAGATGTGGTTCGATATATGCTGCACAATAATGTGAAGCTGGAACAGGAAATAGTTAGCTTGACGTTGATGAGAAATGAAACAAATTCATGAGTTGGTAAGAGGTTTTGTCATAATTAGTAATAAGGAGCGATTTGTAGTTACAAAGACCCATACGGTAAGAGAAAGTCGGTATACAGTTGGCAATTGACCAGTGGTGACCCTACACCATCCGGTAAGCGGAAGGTGGTTTCTCTAAGGGAAAAGATTCGTGAGATTGAGAATAACATCAAGCGTGGAATGTATACGACGGATATGACGGTGTGTGAGTTGGTAGAGAAATATCTCACCACCAAAACCGGAGTGGCATACAGTACACGTCAGGGATATCAATTCGTGCAGAATCTTTTAGAAAAGGAATCATTTGGACAGAGAAAGATAATGGAGGTCAAAACATCAGATGCAAAAATTTTTCTGATTCAGTTGCAGGAGAGCGGCAAAGGCTATAGTACGGTATGTACAGTGCGAGGAGTTCTCCGCCCGGCATTTCAGATGGCGGCAGATGATGACATGATTATTAAAAATCCATTTCAGTTCGAACTTCATACGGTCGTTGTGAATGACAGTGTAAAGCGTGATGCGATTACAAGAGAGCAGGAGCGTAAATTCTTGGAGTTCATTGAGAACGATCCGCATTACAGTCAGTTCTATGATGCAATTTTTATCCTCTTTAAGACGGGACGGTGTATCAGTGAGTTCTGTGAATTGACTATCAAAGAGGTTGATTTCAGAAAAAATGTCTTAAGAGTGAATCATCAGCTTCAGAGAACCAGTAAGATGGAATATATTTGTGCTCCGCCAAAGACAGAGTGCGGAAATCGCAATGTTCCGATGAAACCGGAAGTGGCAGAGGCCTTTAAGAGAATTATCAAGAATCGTCCAAAACCTAAAGTAGAACCGATTATAAATGGTTATACGGGGTTTCTGTTCTTAGACAAAAACGGTATGCCGAAAGTATCACAGCATTGGCAGAAGTGCTTCCAACTTATTTTGCAGAAGTATAACAATACGTACAGGATGCAATTGCCAAAGATAACGCCTCATGTATGCAGGCACACCTACTGTTCCAACATGGCAAAATCAGGAATGGATCCCAAGACACTGCAGTACCTCATGGGGCATTCGGATATATCGGTCACGATGAATGTGTACACGCATATCGGATTTGCTGATGCTGAGGAAGAACTGAAATGAATGGAAGAGTTTAGGAAGGCACAGGCGGAGGTTGAGCAGAAGAAGGAGAAACCGATGTCGCAGAAGATGTTCAAGGTAGTTTAATATGGAAAAGGGATGACGCTCTGGCTTAGGCTGGGGTGTTTTTTTCTGTGGAAAAAACGATTATATAAGATTATAATATAATTAGGGTTAGTTCGGTTATATAATTAAGGAGGGATTCAAGTGTTTTTTTCAGAATATTATGGAATTGATTCTTCTGTAGTTGAGCATTATGGTGCTGTTGATATATCTTTTGTTTGTGACATTCCATTGTTTATTGATCCAATGTTGATATTCAATAGCGAAAAAGAAGAATATAAAAAGCTACATGAAGAAATAATAAAGTACTTTCATTTCTTATATCAAAAAGCATGTGATGGCTTATCAAATAAAGAGTTGAAAGCGTGGTTTGAATTCAATGAGGTTCCTAATAATTGGTTAGGGTATGCTATGTCAGGAAATAAGGGAGCTGCATTGGGAAAACAATATGCAAGATTTTTGTATAAAAACATAAGGTTTGCAACAAATACAAATAATATTACTAAATCGAATCATATTGAAAAGATTATGCTCTTGTATGAAGGAAGTGGTAAGGATAAAATTAGTGATTTGACAGTAAACTTAATAAAGGGCTTTTTATGCAGCTACACAGAAGAATTTGCAAGAAAATATCTTGATAAAAAGTACATAAAAAAGTTTCATGTTGAAAAAGCATACTTTAATTATGAAACAGAAAGCTTTGTGAGTAAAGAGTATGAACTGCCATATATAACTAGTGAAAAAGTAAGAAGGAATATGTATTATTAACTCCTAAAGATATCCTGAGAGAGGATGAACCAGCGATTAATCGAAAAGATTTTCTTGACAGTTATGATGATGTAAGAAGCATGATAGATAATGATTCATTAAGAGCATACGTTAATAATTATATTGCCAAAGCAATTCTTGAATATGAAGATAATCAAAAAAGAAATAAGAGAAGTGTCAACGAGCGTAGTATTAAGAAAATAGAGAAAGATGCATTTAAGGAATTAGCAAAAGAATATCCTGAATTATATGACTATTATATAAAGTATGTAGAGAATAATCCAGAACAGATAAGCAAACTTGCACATGAGGAATGTACAGAAGAATTGGAAAAATTCTATAGTAACTCGAAGATACTTATAGCAAAAGTAATTGATGAAGGTTATGTTATTCCAGAAGATATCGAAGCAAGAGAAGAAGCAAAAAATAGATTGAAATTTTTTAAGCACATTATAGAAGAATGTGATGGATATTTAGCTTTATATTACAATGGAAAACAGATTGCAAAAGAAAAAGATCTTCAAAGATTATTTAGGTTTGTATGGTATGGAACTTCGTATAAGGTAGATGCAGAACCTAATAATGGAAGAGGACAGGCTGATTTTATTGTATCAAAGGGAATGAATAATCAAAATATTATTGAGTTTAAATTGGCTAGTAATAGTAGTTTAGGACACGTATTTACGCAAATAAAAATATATGAGGCGGCTAATTGTACGGATGGAAGTTTGGTTGTTATCTTTTATTTTACAGAAGAAGAAAAAAGATTTGCAGAAAAAGTCATTGAAGATTCAGGGTATAAATCGGCTATTGATGAATCGATTTTTTTGATAGATTGTAGAAAAGATAATAAGAAATCTGCGTCAATTGCTTGAAATATTCTATAAGTAAGAAAAATATTTTTACTACTAACTTTACTACTAAGTAATATTAACAACTTGCTAAATCTTGCCTTGATTTGCTACCTTCCCATATTTCAGAGAAAATCATGATTACTACGAGGCTTCTGAATGTCTTCTAAAGATGAGGCAATCTAGTGCAAAAAGGAGGAACACATAATGACTCAATATAGTGAAAAATCTTATAAAATGGCGTCAGATAACACCAAGTATAATGCTGACGGAAAAGCAGTAATATTAGAAAATGATGAGTGGCGTGTTGAGAAAGAATGGGATGAAGTATTTGGTCAGTTGCAGAAGGAACAGAAAAATCCTTAGTAGTAAGAAGTTTCGTTTTACTACTAAGTTTACTACTAACAGGTAGTAGCAACTTGCTCAATCTTGCGCTGATTTGCCACAATCCGCATTTTCAGAGCATATCACAATAACCCCAGAAACCCATGCAAAACAGGGCATTCCGGGGCAAAACAAGGAGAAACAAAACTATGATTAAAGTATTATTCGTATGCCACGGCAATATACTGGTAACTCTCTAAAAAGTCTTGATTTATCGGGGAAAGGGAAGCTTCACAGTTCTGTTTTAGACCAGGTTTAGACCATTTGAAATGTGTAGAAAATAACGAAAAAAACATGCAGATGGGGAGCCTTGTTGCAAATATACTCATATAGAAAATTACACAACGGAGATTACTCATGAGAGAAAAAATCATCCGGTGATGTGTGGAAATGTATCCATACGTCACCGGATTTTTCGCGTTCTACGAGCGATGCCGGACGGAATCAATACAGCTGTTGGGAGCTTGCTCACATAAGGCTGTTATTGATGACTGGCCGATAGCGCGACAGCGCGTAATGAGCATGTAGCGCAGCGGAATGCGAATGCATCGCTTAGTTTATTTGATCGCGTTTCATGGCTTCATCGATTGCTCTATTGATAAAGGCTGTGGCACTTTCACCCATCTTTTCTGCGTGGTCCTTAATGATGGCACGCTTCTCTGGGGTGACACGAACCTTAATTTCAACGAAACGGTCATTATATTTTTTGTTCGCTCTTCTGCGAGCTTCGGTTAAGCCCTTATAGGAACCATTTTTCTCTTCACTCATGACAGCCTCCAGGATGTGTATTGGCAGATATGCCTGTAAAAAGTATAGCACAGATTGATACATAAGACTATGTAAGATTTTCAAAAAATGACATTTGATTGAAAAAGGAGACAAGTTTATGAAAAATCAGAAGATTAGAAGCATGAAGGTTCACGAACAGAGCGGATATAACTACAAGGCAACACCTACCATCATTCTCAAAGGTCAATGGCTCAAGGAAATGGGATTTGAGATTGGCGACTACATCACTGTCAGCTGTGAGGATGGAAAACTGATTATCACTCCGGATGCAGAAAAGGCTGCAATGGTAAAGGAAGAAGCTGAATTTATGGATAAGGAAATGAAAAAGCTTCAGAAACGTTTTCAGGCGGAGAAGGAACAGCTCCATGCTCAGTTTGTGGCTGAAAGTAGCACTGAATATAACGGAAGAGAGGTGCAGTGATTATGGGAAAGATTATTGTCATCGGTTCACAAAAAGGTGGTGTGGGTAAAACCACGACCACACATAACCTGGCCTATTCTTTGAAGGAGTTGGGCAAGAAGGTATTGACGGTAGATTTTGATAGCCAGGCAAATCTGACTACCTGCTACGGAGTAGAAGATACTGGAGCACTGGAATATACGATTGGTCATCTGATGATGGATCAGATGGAAGAAGAGGTGCCAGAGAGCTTTGAGGATTATATCCAGAGTAGAGAGGGCGTAGACTATATTCCATCATCCATTTATCTGTCTGTGGTGGATGCAAAGCTTAGAACAGAAATGGGTGCAGAGAGGATGCTGGCAGAGGTCCTGGAACCGTTGAAGAGCAGATATGATTACATACTGATTGATACCTGCCCATCCTTGGGAATGCTTACCATCAATGCATTGGTTGCGGCAGATGAGGTGATTATTACGGTAAATCCTCAGCTTCTTGCGATGATGGGATTGGAGGATTTCCTAAGAACTGTGGCAAGTGTTATGAAGAAGGTCATATTACTATGGCTACAGTCGTGGATCATATTATTCCACACCGTGGAGACCAGAAACTGTTCTGGGATAGGTCGAACTGGCAGCCTTTGTGTGAGCATCATCATAATGTAAAGACAATGACCGAGGATAGATTCAAGGAATATCGGTTCTGATGGAGCGAGGGTAGGGGGTATTTGAATCTCTACAGGCCTTAAGCTCCAAGACCGGCGCCCCCTCTTCTGTGCAAAATCGCGAAATAGAAGATGGGGGTATGAGTAAAAGGTTGTTATTGATGTGAAAACATAACATGATATTATATGATGTTACAAAATCATAACATTTCAGATTGACTTTTCTCATTTTTGTGATAAAATATTAGTAAGCAGAAATGGAGGGATTATCATGAATGAAATGTTAGGTAGCCGTATCAAGGCGTTGAGAAGTGCAAAAAATTTCACTCAAGAGCAGGTCGCTGATCAGATTGGTGTCAGCAGACAGAAGTATGCAAGAATTGAGAGTGGAGTCAATAGTGTTACTTTGGATATCCTTTCTAAGGTTGCTGAAGTTCTAGGCGTAACTGTGGGAGATATAACAAGAGTACTTGACGAGTCTCCGGTGGTTGAATATAGAGCAGGAGAGGAAGGCGCATCTTCTAAAAAGATATTTGATATGCTTGATTTGTTTTATGCGAATAAGCATATGTGTGCAAAGCTACAGCACAAGGATATGATTTAGGAGGGTTTGCATGCAGGATAGTAGGAAACGAGAAATCCGAATAAAAGCGGATTCATTTAGGGTGAAGTGTAAAATAAGCAGATATGGAATAATTGATCTGTTCAAAGAGTGTGAGAGACTTGGATATAAGCTATTAAGATATCCTCTCGGAGACAATGCTGATTTAGGCTTCGCAGTAAAGAAGGATAATGATATTATTATTTTTACAAATAGCTGTAGCAGATTATCCAGAGAAATCTTCACACTTGCACATGAAATTGGTCATGTGATATTGCATTTAAACGATGAAAGTTCATTTATTGACGATAGTATAACAATTAATGGTAGAAGTACTGATAAAAAAGAGCAGGAAGCAAATTATTTTGCAGCCTGTTTATTGATGCCGGCTGATGATGTAGGCAGATTTATTGATCTCGGGATTCAAGATTTCGGGGAAAAAGGTTTGTCAGCAATGGACATTGCTCGTATAATGTCAGAGTTTAATGTTAGCTTTGATATGGCATTAAACAGATTGGAGAGTTTAGGCATAATAGACCTAAAACAGAAGCTGTGTCTTGATAATGAGAGAATTATGAAAAAGGTTGGCAATTTGCTCCGAAGCGTTGGTGGCAATGCAAAGTTGAATGAACCAAGTAATGTGATTGATATACCACATGAGTATATTGATTATGTTATTTATAATTATAACCATAATGCAGTGCCAAAAGAAACGCTGGAAAAGGTGCTTGCATGTTATCAGCTTAGTATTGAAGATATTAGTGACAAGCTTGTTTCGTTTGATGACGATGACGGTGATGATGACTTGGATGATTTGATAGGAGGTTTGGAAGATTGAGAGCCTCTTTAGATACAAATGTTATTATCCATTTCTATAAGGCGAATCTTCAGAATATCTTGTTTGATTTTTTTGATGAAGGAGTGTTTATTTATGAACAGATTCGTAATGTCGAGTTGGAAAATCATGGGCAGGATGTAATCTCCAAGGTCGATTCTGATATTGCCGCAGGTAGGATAGAAATTTATACAAATCAGAAGCTAAAAGATTTGCAGGTATATAAAATTTTTGAACATAATGTCAATGAAAACAGAAATTTGTATGGTTCAGGTGATTTGGGCGAAGTATATGCAATATCATTAGCGCAAACCCTTGGTGCATACTCTCTTGTTACAGATGACACGAAGCAGGGTGGCCCTTATATGTCATTGTTACAATTTGAAGATGATATTATGCCATTTACATTTGCGGATGTCTTAATATTAAGGTATTTGATGGGAGTCGTTGATGAAAATCAGACTGTAAAAGATTTTGATCTTGTTAATAATTCATCAAATCTTAACTGGACATTTAGAAGTCAGGTTACGAAATTCATTAAACGATTTATTAAAGATCCTTATCGAAATGAAGATACCGAATGGATTCGTAAATTGTCTGAAACGTATGAGTTTAGCATAAAAGCTAAATTGTCTGCATTGAGTAAATTACTATAACATCAATGATTATTAATGAGGATCGTGTAGAAATACATGGTCCTTTTCTTATGCAAAAAATTAGGAAGGAGGGGATTCCAGTGGCAGGAAGAAAGCCAAAGCCTACAGCTTTGAAAAAGCTGGAAGGTAATCCGGGAAAAAGAAAATTGAATACGAAGGAGCCAATTCCGGCAAAGGGAATGCCTAACTGTCCGGAATGGTTATTACCTGAGGCTAAGAAAGAGTGGGAACGTTTAGCTGATTTGATGAATCAGATTGGGGTTCTTACGGAAGTGGATATGGCGGCATTTGCGGCCTACTGTCAATCTTATGCCAGATGGAAGGAAGCGCAGGAGCATATAGATTCTGAGGGGTCGACCTTTGAAACGGATAAAGGATATCAGCAGCAGACACCTTGGGTTGGTATTGCAAATACCAATCAGAAGCTGATGCTGCAGGCGGCATCCGAGTTTGGACTTACGCCTTCATCCAGGTCACGTATTGTGGCTGGTAGTGCAAAGGGTAAGGAGCCGGAAGATGAGATGGGGGCATTGCTTGGGGGTGATTCTTAGTGGCAAAGGAACCAAGACCAAAGGGATATCCGAAGCTTAAGAATTATAAACCTTCCCAGTTCATGCTTCCGACTTCACATTATGATAAGAAGAAAGCAGACAGGGCAGTGACCTTTATTGAGAATCTTTGTCACACCAAAGGTAAATGGGCAGGAACACCATTCTGGCTATTACCGTGGCAGGAGCAATTGATAAGAGATATATTCGGGATTGTAAAACCTGATGGGAACAGGCAGTTCCGCACTGCATTTGTGGAGATATGTAAGAAAGTAGGTAAGAGCGAATTAGCAGCAGCTGTCGCTCTTTATTTATTGTATGCGGACAATGAGCCTTCCGCAGAAGTGTATGGTGCAGCGGCTGACAGACAGCAGGCATCCATCGTATTTGATGTGGCAAAACAGATGGTAGAGATGTCACCGGCTCTGATGAAAAGAAGTAAGCTTATGGGAGCCACCAAGCGTATTGTGAATTATAGCAATGCCGGTTACTATCAAGTGCTGTCAGCGGAGGTTGGTGGTAAACATGGATTTTCGGTAAGCGGTTTGGTATTCGATGAAATTCATACCCAGCCAAACAGGCAGCTGTATGATGTTCTTACCAAGGGCTCATCGGATGCAAGACAGAATCCGCTTCACTTTATTATAACGACTGCAGGTAATGATAGACATTCCATTGCTTATG
>UMBS01025172.1_pt1 | contig 18068 bp, 21 predicted proteins | sample 1964031 | NCBI WGS metagenome assembly UMBS01 (sample SAMEA4835948, study PRJEB28245) | human gut metagenome | biome: gut microbiome; material: fecal sample | place: Denmark | collected 2008 | reverse complement strand
AGGTAATTCTGTTAATGCTAAATTTGTACAACCATAAAAAGTAAAAACCCTAATACTAGTTATTCCTGCTGGTAATTCTGTTAATGCTAAATTTGTACAATATTGAAAAGCACCAATTCCAATACTAGTTGTTCCTGCTGGTAATTGTATATTTTTCACATATTTATTTAAAGCATTTCTATTGGTATTATCATTATCTGCTGCAAAATAATAACTAGGTATAGAAGTCATTCCTACTACGGATACATCAGTAGCATATCCATTCTCATCAAATTCATTAATTATTATTCCTTTTGTTACTGTTGAGCCTCCACCTGTTTCAATACTTTCAATTTCGGTATCAAAGTCGCTTGCTAAGATTGTATCAGTAGTTCCTTTTTTTTTTCTTATTGCATCGGCAACATCTGTTAGGAAGTTACCTAAAGTATTAGTTCTAGCCATTAGTAACTCCCCTCCAGACTTGTAGTGATTGCTGTTGTTATAGTATCATCTACATACTTTTTAGTTGCTGGGTTGTAATCACTTGTTGGTGTATATGATGATGTATTTGTTTTAGTTAAAACACTACTAGTAAACGCTAATGTTCCATAACCTCTCCATTTATTATTTATATTCGTACACGTGAATATGTCATTTTCCCATGTTCCTCTAATAAAAGTTTGCACGAAATCTACTATCGCACTTAATCCATCTAATATTTTATATCCATAAAAAATGTAATTATCATATTGCTGAGATGTATCAGTAATACCACTAGAATATATAGAACTATCACCATTAAATAATATTCCTATTCTTGCATAGCCTTTTTCATAAGCATCTTGAATTATTTTTTCAGCATTTTTTAAAGAAGTACCATCATATATATTTTCTGGGGAAGTACCATCAAAACCAATTGTATCGCAAGTATAAAAACTTGTTACATTTCCACTGCTAGCACTTACTACACCATTTTCATCAATAGTAAGATTTTCACCTATTTTAATTCCACCTAATGTATCAGCACTTGCTACTGGTAATGTATAAGAGCTACCACCAGAAGCATTTGCTGCCATCGCTCTTGCAACTAAATCTGTCGTTAATCCTCTTTTAGTAAGAGCTTTAACATTTACAGAACCAGTAATTTTACTTAAATTAAGTTTAATTTTTCTAATTCCATTAATATCTATCCAATAAATACCTGTAGAGGTGATTTTATCACTCATACTATAATCAGTAGCATTAATTGTCTTTAAAGCAACAAAATCGTCATCAATTAAATCGGTATTACCTAACACTAATAGTTCTAAATTACTAACATTACCATCAACTTGTAAAATAAGGGTGCCATCATTAACATTATACAAAGAGTCACTTGTACTTACAGATGATTGGTTTTCAAAAAAGTATATTTCGTTTGTAATCATTTTTTATCTCCTTTCTCTAAAATAAAAAAGAGCAAATGTTGCTCCCTCTATCTATAATAATATTTTTGCGTAATATAAAAGAAATCCCAGTATTTATAAAGCTTAAAGAAGACTGGGATTTCAAACTGTTTATAGTTTTCCCATCTATCTAAGTTGAGTTAATCATATCGGACGTATCTTCTATTGTTCAGCTATTTACTTAGAATTTTTACTAGTTCATCTTTTTTCATATTATAGTAGCCTTTAATGCCTTTTTCTTTAGCCATCTTTTTAAGAGCCAATATGTTTTCAGATGAATAATCAGTAATTGGTTCTGTCTTAGTTTCTTTTGCTTCTACTTCGGCTTTTTCTATTTCCTTTATGAACTCATCAAAGGCGATTTCTAATTCCTTATCTAGTCTTTTATTACGTAATTCAGTACGAATGCTGTCTACAGCAAAGATAATCATTAGAAATAAAAGTATGATAACTAAGATACTTTTTATTATCTCCATTATTTCCTCCTTCTTGTAATTAATTAGATTATACCAAAAAACAAGTGAGGTTGTCAACATAGAATTTACTTTCCTGTGCTACCTAAGCCACCAGAGCGTTCTGTTTCGATTTCTTCTTCATCATCAACAGTTAAATATTTAGTAAAAATACCTTGAGCAATTTTGTCTCCAATATGAATTTGGTAATCTTTATCAGTTGGATTGAAAAATTTAATAAATATGTGTCCTTCATTATCTAAGTTATTATAATAATCGCAGTCCACAACCCCTACAACATTTGATAATCTTATCGCCGTCTTAAATCCAATACTGCTTCTCGAATATATGTATAGTACCTCGTCTTCGTTCATTTGTGCCTTTATGCCTGTTGGTATTTTAGCCATTCCATGAGCAGGGATGATGATTTCTATCGGGCTAATGAAATCATACCCTGCACTATATTTCGTGCTTCTATGGGGCTTTAAATGGTCAATAATATCACATTTAGGACTATCTAAAACAGAAATATCTTTAGCCCATTGTTCTTCACTAATAATTTCAAATTTACGCATCTTTTTCTTCTCCTTTTTTAACATCTTCTTCTTTTAATAAATCATTTTTTATCCAAGACAATGTTCTCATAGAATATTTGCACTCGTCTGTTATTCTTTTAATACTATCGAGATTTTCTTGTGTTGCTCTAATCAAATCAATTGTGGGAATTGTATCAACACTATCTAATAATTCTTTAATGTTTTTGACCATATTGTCAAATTCTGTATAGTCTTTATTGATTTCTCCTTTATCATCTTTATAAACAGTAGTTAATGATGCCATAATATCAGTTAGCATCAAGGCACATAGGTGATTATCTATTCCCTTCATAATATTTTCAAATTTTTCATATTCTTCTGTGATTTTTTCTTTCATAATTCTCTTCCTTTCTTTCTATTAATCGCTTATATATCTTCTACCAACAAGAATGTCTATATTCGGTTTCTTTTATCTTATTTGTTTCTAAATAATAATGCCGTATAAAGCAACATAGCTCCAAGCCATTGTAATGATACTGGCCAATCTCCTTTAATACAAATATTTAATATTAAACTTCCTAAAGCACCAGTAACCATTAATGCTGGGAATACTATTTTTAAAATATCAACTAAATTATTCATATAATATTGTTCCTCCTTCTTTAAGACTTTTCTGGACATCTATAATTCTTTGGTTCGCAGAACCTCTAAATTTAAGACCTCTAATTTTCTTATCTAATTCAAAATGACCATCTACCAGTACATTGCATTGCCTTAGCAATTCTAATTTAATAGGGTCTTTAACTATTTCTTCATAAGTATAGCCACTATAAACCCACACATTAAGTCCTGGTTTAATCTTTTTGTATTCTAATATTAATTCTGTCAATTGTTTCGCTTGTATGAATGGTTCCCCACCACTTAGTGTTAAGTTGCAATGAGTATTTAGTTCTTTAATAATATCTTGTATAGTATAATCTTTGCCATTGTTAATATTCCACGTTTCAGGATTATGACAACCATAGCAATGATGAGGGCATCCTGCTGTAAATATTACATCACGAATGCCTACACCATCAACGACACTATTATGAGCAATACCCATAATTTTAATATTTGTCATTTTCATCACCAAAAGTCTTTTTAGTGTGTTTATATCTATACTTTACTTCCTCTTGTTTCCCTTTATTAAAATGAGATACATCGGTAGTTAAATACAACTACATAAGTTGGACTATTCCTTGCTCCTTAGAGCTGACGTGTCTAGTCTCTACATTTAGAATAAATAATATCATAGTCATATATATGTTTTCTGCGTTCAGATAATTTCCAATCAATTTGTCCTGGCCTTTTATTATATTTTTTTGCCAGATAATAGGCACATTGTGCTATCGACCTAAATTCTTTTTCTTCTCCTAATCCTTTTATTTTGACTTTCACCGCCAAAACATTTAAAGAGTGATTTAAACAATTTATTTTTGCTTGGTTTATTATCTTGTCACTTAATTTTCTATTTTTCATTTGCTCACTATGAGTAACATAGCGTAAATTCCTATAATCGTTATTATGCGAATTTCTATCTATATGGTCGACCTCGTAACCATTTGGGCAATCTCCCAACCAACATTCAGCAACCGCTCTATGTATCATTATTCTGGTTGATTTACCTTTTATTCTTGCAAATGTTACATAATATCCTTTTTTAGAATGGTGCATATCTAATTTAATTTTATTTTGTTTTTTAGATTTAACATTCCTAAATATGGTTCCATTTTCATTTATTTCATATAAATAACCCGTTGATTTTATTTTTCTAAACTCGAGGTTTGAATTTGTTTTCATCTCTCGATGCCTCCTTAATCATTATTTTATTTCTGACTCTTATTCAAAGTCCAATTAAGAAAACCTTATATGTTATAAGTTTACGTCAATTTTAGGGCTCTTCAACACCGATTAACCCGTTACCCTCGCCAAATGTTCGATATTTGTACTATGACAAATCGGACATTCGTCAGCTATATCATCACTATAACCACAACCTAAACAAGTGTCAATAGGAAAGTTGATTGCAAAATAAGGTACGTTGTTATCCATTGCATAGTTGATAACTTGTTCTACGGCTTCAGGATTATCCATAATCTTGCTTTCAAATTCAGTATACATTATATTGCCAGCTGTTCCATAAGAGTCTAATGGAGCTTCTATATCTATCTTCTCAAAAACACCAATTTTTTCCCAAACTGGTATATGTACAGAGTTCGTAAAAAATTCTTTATCTGTTATATTTTTTAAAGAACCAAATTCTTCCCTTGTCTTTCTGCACATAGTTGAAGCACAAGACTCGGCTGGAGTAAAATACAATGTGTAGTTTAAATTATTTCTTTCACTTGCTTTATTACAGAAATCCTTTAGATATTGTAATAACTCTTTGGTAAAGTCGTAGGCTATTTTATTTGTATGGTTAAATCCAAATAATGCTTGACACATTTCTGCCACACCAACAATGCCTACTGCTTGACTACCATGTCTCATTGCACTTTCGATAGTTTTTCCATCAAACCCTCTAATTGTATTGTTTTTATACATAAATGGAGCGGCTTTTGGATTTTGAGAACATATAAAGTCAAATCTTTCTCTCAACCCTTTCTCTACTAATTCCAATACCTCATCTAGTTCCTTGTAAAAGCCTTTGATGTCTGGCTCTTTTCTTTTACCTAATACAATTCCGTGTTTAATTCCTAACTTTGGTAGATTTATTGTCATAGGTGTTACATTTCCTCTTCCAACTTTAGAATATCCAAACCCGTGCCTATCTTTACCTATCATTGTTCTGCAACCCATAGTAGCACAATATGTATCTGGGTCGTTTATATCCTCTTCGTTCTCAGTCCAGTCACAGTTTACAAAATTAGGATAAATTCTCTTACATAATGATTTAATTGCTAATTGTTTCAAATCATAATTAGGGTCTCCTGGATTTGCATTAACACCCTTTTTATGTTGAAATATAGCAATAGGGAATATACTTGTTCTATGAAATTTGCCAATACCATCTAAACTAGCCATTAATAGCCATCTACTGACCATTCTACCCTCTTCACTAGTATCTCTACCAAAATTGATAGATGTAAATGGTAATTGACTACCTGCTCTACTTTCTAAAGTATTTAAGTTGTGATATAAACCTTGAGCAGCTTGCATACCTTCTCTTTCTAACATATCAATAGCATAATTGTATGCCTTTGAATATTTTTCTTGTAATTCTTTATTTCCAACACGCCATTCTTCTTCTGGTGGTATATAGCAATTTAATGGCTCTTCATAAACGTATTTCAAACCATCTTTAAAATGTTTTTTAAAAGACATTGCTACAAATGGTGCTAAATCAAAATCAATATGAGCACTTGCAACTCCCGTTGCATTCCCTATACTTGTATTCGTATAAGGCCTGACTATATCTTTATTTATATTACTTTTACCATAATATAAACACTTTGCACTTCCAATTTTAGAGTTTCACTAAAATTGTACTCTACTCGCTTCTTCAATTAAGTCTTTCTCTTAATTTATGCTTTCGATAGTCGATTGATTTGGGAATGTTATAGTGTATTTTTTATATTTTTCATCTTTTTCGTTGTGCAATTTATAACTAATAGTATTTGGAGCTTTATTAAAATACTTTGAGGCTTCAATGTTATTAGAAAAAGTCTTTATTATTTGACCATTAAAATAACAATTTATTTTATTATTTTCTTTTCGTATACATATCCTCTTATATTCACAAGTCCCTTGTTTTAATTCTCTCAAATATTCGGTACTAAAACACGGATATTTCTTTAAAAAACTTGTAGAAGATAAAAAATTTTCGGTTTTGTCTTGATTTTCTATAGAAATAGGAATTGCGTTTTTGCTTAAAGAACATAGTCCATTTTTCCAAGCGTGTATAGTATTTTCTTTAATAGTTACCATTTCTAAATTTTTTATATTGTCATTTTGTTTATTGCCGTCTATATGGTTAACCACCAAACGCTCATCAAAATTATCAATAAATTGTTCACCCATTAACCTACAAATTTTTTTATAAAATTTGTTTCCGTTAACAGATAATACAACACGCCTATATCCGTCTTTATCTTGACTAAATTTTAAAGGAAAAATATCTGTTCCTCTTTTGCCTCTTGCTCCTTTTATGTAGGAACTATAAACAATTCCGTTTGTATCTATATAATAACCTCTGTATTCTTTTAATTCTTCTATTTTATACATTATTTTCCTCCCAAACACTGGATAACCATCTCAGGCTTCCCCAGTTAGCCAATTTATTCATTATCATTTCCTATAACTACTTAATCGTTAAATTGACACCTTAGATTTCTAAGTTCACAAAGTTTTACTTCGGCAGAGTTACTTACCGAACTGTACCTGACTTTGGCATTGAAATATTACTGCTACTTGTTGCATTGCTGTACTAATACTTCTAGGTGGTCTTACGTCGCCGTTTCTAGTTGTAAAACCATCTTTAAATAGCTTTGCAAAATCTATAAATAAACAATTATGCATACCTGTTGCATAGTTGTCCATATCGTGAATATAAATACGGTTATCTTGAAATGCCTCCCATACATCTGGCGAGATAAATTCATCTCTGGCGACTTCTTTTAATAGGACACCAGCAGCCTCAAACTTTCTGCCACCAAATGAGTATTCATCCACATTAGCATTGGAATTTTGTACATTTGAACAATTTAAGATTTCCATTACTTTCTTTTTTGTATCATTTTTCATAAATATTCCCTCCTTCTTTATTGTTGTCTTATACGTAGTCTACATTTGCGCCTAAATATTCCAAAAGAGATAAAGCAAAATCATAACCGAAATTACTAAAACTATAATTGACATCACTATTCATCCCATCTGGGTCTTCTTCTGTAATTTCAACAACGAATATATCGTCGTTATCTACATATATTTTGTATCTCTTTGGGTCGTCTAAACACTTTTGTAGCCATTCTTTATCTTCTTTATTCATTAATAATCTCCTCGTTTTTTATTACTAAAACATTAACTCTATGGGTATAATTACTTGTGGTGTCTATTGCGATTACCTTACCGTCATCTCTTGTCAAAATATCATACTTACCGCCTGTATCTTTTGTTGTTAATTGTGGCCACATTTCTCTAAGATGTTTAGCGCCAAAATGACCAATTACGACAGTCTTATCTGTATTATTAATTTCTTTGCCAAAAAATAACCCATCATCCCACATTAGAGCATCCCAATCAACAAAACTGTATCTAATGCAATGAGGATTATGCCAATCTGGTGCATTAGTGTCTATTGCTCCGTGTGTAAATATATAATTTTTTGTTTCGTAATAATATGGTCTTGTATTTAGCCATTCTAATAGCTCTGGGAACTCTCCATTTATTTCTTGTCTAGCCCCACCAACCCAGTCTGCAAAATCGCCATAGGTTGGCTGGTCTATTTCTTTTAATACACAATACATCTCAAATGGAGCTGTTTCGTGTAAAAAGTCAGCCATAGTTTCGTTTGTCCCATTATTATAATAGTTAAATGGTGATAAGATTGTACCATCTAAATATCCTGTAAAGAAACCAGTATGATTACCCTTTAGTACAATTGCACTTCCTTTATCAGATAATCTTTTTAAATATTCATATACCGCCAAAGCATTTCCTCCACGGTCAAAAGCATCTCCGACGCTAACCAATAAATGCTCTGGATTGTCTTCATCAAAACCAGCCTTGTTTAAAGCATTAATAAGTGCGTCATATTCGTTATGAATATCTGATACAGCAAATATTTTTTTCTTCATAAAGTTTCCTCCTTATTTACTAAAACTTTCTACGTCTCATATATTCTTGTTTTATAAGAACTTTCCCTTTTTTACTTCTATCATTAGAGTGTTCTCTTTCAAAACACTTTAATATATCGTGTATTCTTCTCAAATTATCTATGTCAAGATGACCTTTAACATTTTCGTCTATTAATTCACTTGTAATAGCTAAAAACATATCATAGTCTTTTGCCTCAATTAAATGTAGATAATCGTGCGACGTATTTTGATTAAGAATTGCCCCATTCCATTCTAAATATCCTTCTCCAAAACCCATAGCTTTACAATTTCTATGAGGTACAATAAGATGATGGAAGCTTAGATTACTTTTATTTGTAATATCATACCCCATAAAATCATAACCGAGCTTCATTAGTTTATATTCTTTAATCATTAGTTTTGTAATTTCTCTCATAAAAGAACCTCCTAATTATAATACTCTAAGAAATTCTCCTTTTCTTCTACACTCATTTTTTTTATTGCTTTTTAACTGCTTTATTAAATTCTTCATCTGCATATGTCATACTATCACATAATTTCGTAAATAACTTTTATTGTTCTTCCTCCACACTACTCATAATACCAAACTTAACTAATTTATAAACTCTGTCTTCTAATACAGAGCATATTTCACTATTAAAATTATCTTTACCTTGTTCTTCAACAACGCGTTCTTTTATCATATTTGTTTTAGCGTCATACATAGCAGCCAATTCTCTAGCCTCTTCTAATTCTATTTTCCCTTTTTTAATATTTAACATATAATTTCTTAGGTCATCGTCGGTATACAAGATAGCATCCTTAAAATTCATATTCTTATCAAAAATATTTTCTATTAAATGTGTAAGTCTAACTATACTAGCTAATTGTTTAGGGTCATAACCAAATTTTTTTATTTTTTCTACTGTTGTTGGATATTCGTGTTCTAGGGCAGCAACCTTTTCTTTGCTCATACCACTAATACAACGTGCAAGTTGAGGAAGGTTCATTTTAACAATGTCTTCCTTCATATCAAATATTTCTTTAAGTAATGATTTATATTTAGGATTAATAATCTTATATTCTGTAAATAATATTTCTAAATAAGATTGATTTTGTTTTTTCCACATTTCCATCATTACTCTAATATCTTTGACATCAATTTGTTCTCCCTCAAAGTCATATTTAGTCGATGTCATTTGGTTCCCTTTTATTAAACTATCTAATGTAGGTAATACTATACATTTTGTATCAATGTCTGAAGTATAATCTTTTTCATATATATCTAAATTATAATTTTGACTACCTTGTAAAAACACTCCTGCTATCTCGTAGCCTAAAGACTCAATATAACCATAGTGTGCTTTTAGTCTATTTTGAATATGCATTATTCTTTCTTCTTTCGTCACGGTTTTCTCACTCTCACAAACTCTTTTTCTCTATATTCATTATAAGCATCATATCTAGCCATAATGTCAGTTTGCTGTTCTGGTGTTAAAGTTTTAGCAAAATTTTCATAATATCTACAATTACTAAATGTCTCTGGGCAGCCACCACATCTTATGCATTGTGGAACACAAGCCCAATACACGTCTTCATCATATTCTTTAACTGCTTCTAAAACAGCCTCCCAATATTTACGTGTTGTTGGGTCTGCACAAGTACAAAGCCTCTTAGCACTAATGTTAATCAACGCTTGAATATTAGCGTCCATTTCCATAGGAACTGGGTTCATTTGACTTCTTTCTTCTCTATCTATACCTGTGCGGTCGGTTCTTTCTGTGCCGACGAATTTTTCACACCCTTCGTGATGCCTAGCAAACTTTTATACCCTCGGTTTCCCGATATTTGTTAGGGGAATAGACTATATCTTCATCCGTTCTGGATGTCTCGCACTTCGCAATTAGGAATTTCACCTATTTGCTACTCCCATTAGGGATAGTCGTTTGAGGTTCAAGGTATTCAAATGAATAATTATGATGATGTTTTAACTGTTTATTTAGACATTTTCCTATTGTTCTAGCCGTTAAATTCAATTTTCTAGCACAATCAATTTGGGTTTCAAATATATACTCTTTACCTTCAGGAGAAATAGCTTTAAAGGGCCTTATATTTCTTCTTTGATATTTTCTATTGTCAGCAACTGAAAGAAATTGACAGTTTTTTGGGGAATATTCTTTAGAAAACTTATTTTTACCAAAATCTTTATCTAGTTCTATCTCATGTTTCATATATTTTTCTTTATCATAACCTTTTAATTTAGGTAAATCATGATAAAAATTTTCAAAAACTAACCATTTTTCGCAAACTTTAACACCTCTACCACCATAATTTTTATAATTTATATCTTTAGTATTATAACATCTTGATATTAAAGCTTGCCATCTATGAAAACATAAACTTTCATAAGAACCTTTTGGACAAATTATTTTTCCTTTACAAGCGACTCCATATATCGTCCTTTTGTAATAATCTTTAACGGTACCTTTTTTTACATTACCCATATCATGTATGCTTTCATATCCTGTATTTAAAAATTTAATTTTACATTTGGTTCTACCATTTTCTAAAATATCTTCTATTACTATATATTCATCATTTTCTTTATTTTTAAATTTTTTCCCTTTTAAAAATTTTCTTTTAGATGTACTTACATTATTTTTCTTCAATATTCTACTTATTCTATGTCTTTCACATCCATATTTATTAGCAATTTCCCTCATCGTTTTCCCATTTTTATACATCATTATAACTTCTTTATCCATTTAAGTACCTCGCTTCCCACAGGATTGCCATATCTTTTGACTTAGGTTTTCCCTGTTAGCCTAATCGTTAAATATCATTTCCTATATTTACATTATACCATATTATGTAGTATATGTCAATTAGACACCCTGTATTTACAGGTTCACGAGATTAATTTTTCTATGTATTCCTACATAGCCACACTTACTTAAAGCAATGTGTACTTATAGCGTATGGAATGGAGTCCCACTTCCAACTTATTTCACTTCTTCTGATTGGGGAGTGTTCGCATATTAATAGTTTTCTACGCCACTCTTTTCCTGGCATTTGTTTTGCTTGTTTACTAATGGTGGTCATACAAGCTGACTTAATACGTAGCCAATCAACATTAAAATATGTTATTTTTACTGATGTGTCATATTTCTTCATAATTTAATCCTCCTAATCATCATCAATCTCTATATCAAAGAATAACCCTAATATAAAACCAACTATAAACCAAGTTAATATCATATTACACCTCTCTAATATAGTTTTCCAAGTCTGACTTTTCGTTCCACATAGCTCTCATAACCCCTAAAGTAGCCTCCACATCATCCAAAGCACGATGTGAATTTTGAACATCTTTTATTCCATATTTTACAATCATATCACATAATTTATTTCCTCTAAGCGACCCAGTTCTATCTTTTGCAACTTCTAGCATATCTAAAGTAGGATTTGTAATCTTATATTTTGGTTCCATTTGAAGCATAAATGCTTTTATAAATTTCATATCAAATGGTGTATTATAGGCAACAATTAGTGTATCTTGATATTCGCCAAATATATCTTTTAAGATATTAAATAGTTCTTCCTTAGTAATACCATCTTTTTGGCACATATCAGCTGTAATATGATGTATATGGCTGTTTAAGATAGGATATTTATTTTTTATAAGAATGCTAATATCTTTGCGCTCAGAGAACTTATCACTACCTTCTGGTTTTGTAAGAAGAATACCTCCTAACTCTAATATTTCGCCACAAGGCTCTGGGCTAAGTGAGTTGGTTTCAGTATCAAATATAAACATTCTTTTATAATCTTTAAACATCAATATCATCCTTTCTTTCTTCAATTCCTATATATTTCACTAAATTATCAATTTGAATGCTTCTTACCTTATCTTCCAACCAACCCTCTGCCCAGTAATCTTGACCATAAGCCGCAAATATAATTGAAGCATTAGTAGTCGTCTTAGCCCATTCGGCAAATGACTTTTTATTTTCCCAGGTATGTGTATCCATATATCTCAAATCATTTTTTACATTCTCAAGCCAAATACACAATGCTCTTCTTACCATATCAAATTTAGGTCTATACTCTGGAAATGATGATAAGACATCGTCGTCTTTTTGGTCTAATATCATTAATAATATTTTGCGTGGGGAGAAAATACCATTACCCTTCTGAAAGAATAACTCCATATATTGAGTTGACTTCATTTTAACTCTAGTTTTCAAACTCCTATCTGAAATTACATATCCCTCAAAATGTTCATGCTCCTTAGTAAAACTGTTTACCTCTTTTTGTAATTCTTTCATTACTTTTTTAGGGTTCTTATTTACTTTTACAATTCTACATTTAGGGCGTTTGCATTTTTCTACACCAGCACAATCGTCATCAAAATATGGTATTTCTAATAAAGTATAATTATCACGACGTCCTAAATAATAAACATCTTCTTTCTCATATGGGACAATTACCTTATTCTCTAATCCAACAAGCTCAAACATATAAGTAAATCTTTTATTTAATCTGTCGTAATCAATTTTATCTTTAGACGCGTACATAAATAATTGCTTGTAATTAGAAATATCATTCATTTCAAATTGAACGGCTGCTTTTTCGGCGTCTGTTGTGCCACTAGTAGAAATATGCCATTCGTCGTTATCCCACCATAACTTAATTAAACTGCCATCTATTTTTTCTTCCACATACCATTCATCGCGATGTGCTAACTTATATAAAGCATCCTGTGCATTAGGGTCTCCAACACAAAAGAATTTAGTGAATGGAATGCATACAGGTACATATTTATACCCTTCTTTTTTTATTATAAAGCCTCTTGCCTCTCTAACCATTGGTTCTTTAAAGTCAGAGAATAATTGATTATATTTAATTAGAGTATAACCATCAAAATCTCTAAACATTAAATTGTATGGATGAGCTGATAAAATAGCCCTCCAATTAGGATGTGTATTAATAAAACGAACAACTTTTAATTTACTCATTTAATCATCTCCTTTTTCTTTTCGTGGCTTGTCTGTGCCAATACCAAGAGCTTCATAACTTTCTTTAAATAAATTGCAAACAAAATTATATTGATTTTTGTTTAATACAGCAAGTTCTTTTTCAGTATCGTGTTTATAACTACCGTACGGGCACCCCATACAACCAGTCCTACATACTTTGCTGTAAATTTTAGGTATTTCAATATTATATTTTTCATAAATTTTGTCTAACAATTCATCCGATAAATCGTGTATTGGAATAAACTTGCCATTATTTGTAAAACAAGATTTATATTGTTGCTTTCTAAGAACACTTTCTTCACCACGAATACCAAGTATTGGTTTTAAACCAGTTTCTTTTTCAAAATCGTGTGCTGGTTTCTTTTTTAAATAATAGCAACATAAATGAGTTATTTTATGAGCATTATTGCTCTTAACATATTCCCTTGCTTTTTTAGAAATGCCACTAAAGCCCTTATCATAAGTCCCATCAATTTTTTGTTGTATGGTTTTACTTGGCTTTTTGCCTTTTCTTAAAGCATTTTGATAGTAGTATATATAGAAATCTTGTTCTTTACTAAAACAAGGAATGCCATATTTTTCTTTTATTTCAAATGGTTTTAATTTTGGTTTTAAAATTATATCCGAGTTTTTAATAATTCTATCTCTTATTTCAGGGTGTTCCATATATGTATTTATTCCAACTATTTTAATATCATCTCTTTTTAAATAATCTTTAATAAACCAATATAAGAAATGACTATCTTTGCCACCAGAATATGATAAGTAATATGTATTGGGTTTTATTTTATCAAATTTACTTTTCAAATCTATTAAATAGAAATCTACATCGTCCATCATTTGTTTTCCTCTAAATCGTCAATTAGCTCGTAGTCATTTAACCACCATTCTTTTTCATTAGTTTGTTCCCAACCATTTTCGGTTTTACGTTGCTTATACTTCTCAAAGAACCTACCACACTTGATTAATTGCCCTTTCTTAAATGGTTCTTCTTTGAATAGTGCTTTGTTTATTTTACAAATAACTTCTTTACCAGAGCCTAAGGAATATAGTGTCACTTTAGGACTATATTTAGTATCAATGTCGGTTACTAGACAATAACGTTTGTCGACATCATAAATCATACTAATATACCCCACAACATCGATTTCAAATAATACTTGTTCTGTAATTGATATAGCCTTATTTGGTATTCTCGTTTCAACATTGGCTAGTATCTTCATATAATCGATATTTATATATTGTTTTTCCGTTTCTTTTTCAAAACATTCAACAACATCTTCTGGGTTTAATCCTAAATCTTCAAGTTTGTCTTTTGCAATTGTTTTTCGCCCATATAAATTTTTGAAATATTTATATATTTCTAACAATTTTTTATTCTTACCAAACTCATCAAAATATTGTAACTGAATTAGTATTTCCATCTGACGAGAGTTGATTTGCCTATCCTCTTCGATTTGTTGTAACAAACTAATAAAATTGTCATAATGGTTGTGACGCAATGAATAAAGATATTCTGCTGCACCATCATTCAAATATTTTATACTAGCAACACCCTTATAGATGTGATGATTTTCCTCGTCGTACATATATTTATTAGTTGAGTGTCTAAAACGAGGCGGCAATATTTGATAACCATATAATTTTGCCATTTCAAAACCACCAATAATGTCATCTTCATTTTGTGCGTTATTTAGATATGCCATTATAAAATATGGAGTATGATAATATCTTAAATATGCACATAGATAACCAATCATACAATACGCTATTGAGTGATTGTAACCAAATTGATAAGATGCAGAGTCTTCAATTATTTGTAAAAACTCTTTTGCTTCTTTTTCTGCAATCTCTCTAGGCTGAGGAGACATCTTACAATAACCTTCTAATATACTTGGCATTGCCGCGTCAAGTCTTTCTTTTTGTTTACGACCAATAGCACGACGAATATTGTCGGCTTCACTTCCTGTTAGTCCACAAATATCTTTTAAGAATTTGATTGTATCTTCTTGATAAATTAAATAACCATAGTTATCGGCTAACATATCATCAATGATAGTAGAAGGGTTTTTATGAAATTCTTTTTGCATTAATTTGTCTCTGTAAGAAGAGCCACTTGGACGAAGGGCCGCTGTTACTAAAGACATATCGAATATACTTTTTGGTTTAAATTCGCATAGCATTTGAAATGCGTACGCCCCCTCCATTTGAAATATTCCTTGTGGACATCTCAACATATCCTTCCAAACCTCTTGGTCATCCCAATCTATTTCATTGGATTTTGGATAAGGAATATTAGCATACACACAGGCATCCTTTATAATTCCTTCGTTCTTCAAACCAAGGATGTCGTACTTCACCAACGATATTTCATGAACATCTTCCATATCTATTTGTAATATTTTTTTGTCATCTTTATATAAGGTACCATAATTATCTTCTAGTGTTACTGGGCTAACCACCATTCCACAAGGATGCATTGATTGTGATATATTTGTATTAAGTAAACCATCAAAGTAATAAAATAAATCTGAATAATCTTCCCTAGCTTTATCTGGATTGGCCTCATATTCTTTCTTAATTTGTTTTACATTTTCGATACTATATTTATCATCATTAGTTTTTCTATATAACGCTCTACCTATTTCATCTATACAGCCTTTATCTGATACTGTACCTATTGCTAAAATATATGCTGTATATTTCTCTCCAAACTTTTCAATCATATGATTATATACTGCATCACGGTCATCTGGAGCAAAGTCTACATCTATATCTCCAATTTCTTTTCTATCTTCATTAGCAAAACGTGAAAACACAGTTTTCCATTTTATAGGGTTTAAATCAATAATATCTAAAACATATGCAATGCAAGAACCACCACAAGAACCACGTGCAGGCCCAGTTGGAATATTGTTTTCGTGACACCAAATAATAAGGTCTGACATAAATAGCATAAATCCACACATATTAATTTTTTGAAATACTGCTAATTCTGTTTTGATATTATCTATAAATTCTTGTTTTTGACTTTCTGGTATAATACCACGAGCAATTTTATCTTTTAGCATATCCCATAAGCGTGTTTTTAGTGTTCCTATATCATCATCGTATACTTTAGGATATTTAAACTCTTTATCTAAAACAATTTCCTCACAAGAGTCCGCCATTACATTTGTATTTTCTATTGCTTGTAAATACACTGTTTTAGGAAGTGCATCTTGTTCTTCAAACATATGGACTAACTCATCATAAGATTTATATGTTAAATCGAAATTGTCTTCATTTGCAAACTCAATACCTTTTGCAAGTTGTAATATAGAACGACATTCTGCCTTATATTGATTAATACTATGCGTGTCTGTTCCAGCAATAAGTGGTTTATTATATTTTTTAGACCACTCAAATAATTGTTTATTATATATTTTTTGTTCTTTACTATTAATATGTGGTTGAACTTCATAATAATCATAATGTTGTAGTATTTTTTGAAAATTAGTTAATAATAAAATGTAACGCTCTTGTTCTTCTGGTGTTATGTCTTTTTTAGAACCTAATGTGTAAATCTCATTTTCTATTCTAGCTAAAGGCGATGCTAAACAGGCAGAAATTTTTATTACATTGTCACTAATATTTAGAAATTCCTCAAATGATATTCTTGGTTTAAAGTAAAAATGACTGTCAGTATTAGAAGTACTAATTAATTGATTTAACTCTCTCAAACCATCCATATTTTTTGCAATCAAAACCGTGTGATAATTATCACGAACTTTAGGTTCTAGTTGGGCTGTTAGATAAACCTCACAACCGTGTAAATATTTAATTCCAGCTTTATCGCAAGCTATCTTTTTTGCAACCCAACGCATAATATTCCCGTGCTCGGTGAAGCATATTGCTTTCTGACCTAAACTAGCAGCCTTCATAATGTAGTCCTCAAATTTAGTACACGAGTCTAACAAACTAATGTCACTATGTAGATGGTAAACCACGTAATTTTTTGCTTCCATTTTATACCCTCCCTCTATCTTTATATAAATAATATCATAGATAAAAGAAAAAGTCAAGGGAAAATCCTTGACTTTCAATTTGCAAAATTAAGATTTATTAGGTAATGTCTTAACTATATTTTGTATACCGTTCTCCATTATTTGAGAATACTTTATCAGTACTACTAAATATCTTAATCATTTAATCACCTATTCTATATTGGAGTTTGTGATGTATCATATAATACAGAACCACCCATAAGTCCACCTTTTTCTAAAGGTTCATTTAATGTTATGGTTATAGTCTTATCATTAAAATTAAAATTAATATTTTCTTGAATAATAGATGAACTACCATCACTATTTGCTTTATATAAGTTTACAATTGGAAATTTGGTAGGCATAGTAGATAATGTATAAGTAAACACTTTTGTAGTACCATCACCTTCAAAAGCGAAATTTTCCATTTTTAATGAATTGTTTTCTTCAATGATTTTACTCCAATAAATACTATTTTCGTGTTTTTTTAATGTATTATCACTTGAAATAGTAAATTGAATAAATTCCACTTCTGAATCAGTAATTTTATAAAAATAAAATATTTTTATTTCATTATCTAAATAAACAGTTGTTAATCTCGTCATTGTAAATACTTCATTATTAGGATTTTTATAAAATGCTGGCTTTACAATTTTGCCATTTTCTATAGTACTTAATAGTTTTTCTATTGTTGTTGTATCATCATCTTCTGATGATATCATTATTGCCCCATTATCTCCTTTTTCACCTTTTTC
>UMBS01064677.1_pt1 | contig 18187 bp, 17 predicted proteins | sample 1964031 | NCBI WGS metagenome assembly UMBS01 (sample SAMEA4835948, study PRJEB28245) | human gut metagenome | biome: gut microbiome; material: fecal sample | place: Denmark | collected 2008 | reverse complement strand
TTCAGTTATGCAGCGAAGACATTAAGTGATGAGGGCATTGTTACATATGAAGCTGTGTGGGAGGTAGCTGTAAATGTACTTAACAGGAGAAAAATATTAAAAAAAGACGAACTTAATGTAATGTATGAATTGTCACATTTTAATTCGTATATTGATAAAAATATGCATGTTCAAAATCTGGAATTATCAATTGAAAGGCTCAAAAGAATAAATGAAAATGTGGCAATGGATATTGCACCGAGAATGAAAATCTGCAGGATTGGTGGAATAACAGCAGGAGTGTTTATAGCAATAATGCTGATATGAACACAGCATAATAAAGAATGGGGATGTGTATGGAAATTAATTTGATATTTAAAATAGCTGCCGTTGGAATAATAATCTCTATACTTAATCAGATATTAAAGCATAGTGGAAGAGATGACCAGGCTTTCTTAACAGGGCTTGCGGGACTTCTGCTTGTGCTTTATTGGATACTTCCATACATATTAGAACTGTTTACAACTATGCAGAAATTGTTTGATATGTAAAAGGAGTAACAATTGCTGAAAATATCTATGCTTGCATTATGCACGGTTATAACATCACTGCTTATAAAAAAACAGTCACCGGTAACAGCTTCTGTTATAGGACTTTCGTTATGCCTTATTATTTCAATTAATATAATAAATAACATATCAGCCATAACAGGACAGCTTGGAGTAATGATTTCTTTAACAGGAATTGGTGATGTGTATATAAAGATAATAATGAAGATTATAGGAATAACCTTTATAACGCAGCTTATATCTGATGTGTGTAGGGATAATGGGTTTAACGCGGCGGCATCACAGCTTGAGATTATGTGTAAGATTGCTGTTGCAACAATAAGTATTCCAATTGTACTGTCGCTTATGGAGATGATTAATAAATGTATAAAATAAGATATATATTAATGCACAATAACTGCCCCCAATATATGTTGTCATTATTAAGAAGCATATTTACTGGGCGGAAATATATATTTATGAAACTTAATTATATACTACCGCTATTAAAAAGCGTATTACTAATGTCAGTAATATTAATGCTTGTATACAATAATGCCAATGTGATTAAAGCGGAAACTAACGGACAGGAAACTGTCACGGATACATCTGGCTGGTCTGATTATGATTATAAGGATATTGATAAGATATTAAAAGAAAGCAGTTACAATTCGGTTACCTTTGAGGATATAGTAGACAGCATATATTCGGGTAATTCAACGAGGGATTCGGGTAAGAAGATTGTACAGTATATAACAGAGGTTATAAGCAGTAACCGTAATGATTGTATGAAGATACTTATTTTATGTATATTATCTGCATTTATAAATGTATTTGGCCCATTTTTTAATAAACAGCAGCTTACCGAAAGCACATTAAGTGTTATAGCAATATCTCTTATAACGGTATTGTTTGTTGTGTTCATACAGGCTTCGGATACAGCCAGCAGCACTCTTACATCGATTATTAATCTTTATAAAGCAATCAGTATGGTGTTCCTGCCGGCAATAAGTGCTTCTGGTGCAATAATGAGTAAAGCTGTGTATTACCAGATAATAATTGCTATGATTGCGGTCAGCAATATATTTTTTAAAAATATATTATTAAAAACAAATAAAATATATCTCATAATTTCGTTATGTGACTGTATAGACAAAGAAGCACATATGGATAAGGCGTGTAACCTTATTAAAAAAGGGGTGAAATGGTGCTGCTATACGATACTTACAGTGTTTATTGGACTTAATGCAATTAAGAGCATATTAACACCTGTTCAGGACACGGTTAATTCTAAAGGTATATTTATGGGGATAAGCCTTATACCTGGTATAGGTGACACAGCACAGGTGTTATCCAATACGATACTTTCATCTTCTGCATTAATAAAAAATGCAATCGGTGTGTCGGGAATTATTGCTATTGTTATGTGTATGTTCTTTCCGTTGCTGCGGATTGGTCTTCTTGCGGTTATATATCAGGGGATTGCTGCAGGACTACAGCCAATAAGTGATAAGAGAATGGTAAGGGCAGTCAGTTCGCTTGGGCAGGCACTTGGAATGATTGTATATATTATGATGATTACACTTGTCCTGTTTATATTAACAATAGCAATTATATGTGTTGCAACTAACTGTGTATCAGTATGAAAGGAGGCACAATGAAGCTGTATTCGTGGCTTAGGGCATTGCTCATATTTATGGTTATGTCGGCTGTATTAATGAATATTATTCCACCCAGGTATGAGGGCAGCTATAAGGTGGTAATGAGGCTTATATTTCTTATGATTTTATTAAAGCCTGTACTTCTGCTTTTATTTAATGAGGAATATATAACTGACAGGGTAAATACATTGTATAATGATTATAGTAAAAACATTGCAGGCTATTCAAGTTCGTATACTGGTGATAGCAGCCTTCAATCAGACTATTACAGCTATGTGAGCAATGCAGTAAAACAGACAGTTATAAGCAGGGTGTTAAATATAGCAGAGGAGTGTGGAGTTGAAGTTAATAATGTAAAGGTTGAATTAAACGATAAGAGCATATTGAATAAATCAGACACCGATTATTCATCTGTAATTACAGGGATTGATATATCAGTAAAAAACAAAAAAAGTGTTTCAAGTTTGGAAAGCACACAGAATGCTAAAACGGCTTTGAATAAATCGGACATAGAGCAATTCGCTAAAATGGTAGCGGATAATTTTAGTATAGATGAAATACTTATCAATATACATTAAGCCAGGTACAGAGAATATTTCGTATTCCGATGTTCAGGACGGAAAGGAGAATTATTATATTTAATTATGAAAATATATTGAATAAATTAGGCAAAGATAAAATATTAATAGTAATACTAGCAGGCATACTGCTTATGGTTATATCAATTCCCGTAAAAGACAGACAGACTGTATCAGAAAGCACAACATCTAATCAGGAAAGCGGTGAGGCCACACAGAAAATGTATGAGGAATATGTAGAGAAAAGATTAGAAGATACCTTATCTGATGTGGAGGGGGCAGGAAAGGTTAAAGTTATGGTCAGTCTTAAGAATTCGTCTGAAAAGATACTTGCCAAGGATACAGATTATTCTGATGAAGAAGTTAATGGGAATAATGATGAGAATTCCAATAGTACGCAAAAAACAGAGACACACATTTTTTATGATACAGCTAATGGTAATACGCCATATGTAGTAATGGAGAATATGCCTGTTATTGAAGGTGTGATAATAGTATGTGAGGGTGGTGATAATAAAGAGCTTGTAAGTGAGATTACGAATGCTGTATATGGGCTTTTAAATGTTCCTGTACATAAAATCAAAGTAATGAAAATGTCTTAAATATGGAGGTTTTTTGTGAAAAGAGTTAAGAAAAATCAGGTTATTATTACAGCACTTGCTATTATGATAGCTGTTGCGGGATATATTAATTATGCAGGAAACATTTCAGATATAATATCTGTCAGCAGTAAAAGCGGCAGTAAAGTTGTCAATACATCAACGGATGATACAATATTTACAGAGGAAGAACCAGATGATGAGAGTCTTGAAGAACCGGGGAGTGTTATACTTACATCAGGACAGGGCGTGTCTTCAAGTGTAATCTCTGAAGCTAAGCTTAACAGAGAACAGATACGTGCCAAGAATACAGAAAATCTTACTAATATAGTCAATGATACAGCAATCGATAAGGCTTCAAAGACAGAGGCGATAAATGAACTTGCCAAAATTGCAGAATATTCAGAAAAAGAGGCAGCTATTGAGTTGTTATTAGAGGCAAAGGGATTTAATGATGTGGTGGCTTCAGTGGCAGAAGACAGCGTTGATATTGTAATTAACCAGCAGACATTAGAAAACAGCCAGAAAGCTCAGATTGAAGATATAGCAAAGAGAAAGACAGGAGTTACATCGGATAAAATTACCATTAATGTTATTAAGTAACTTATCATTGCATTTATTTATATTTTTTATTATAATAGATTAAAGATTACGTTAATAACAGTCAGGAGGGCATTATGACAAAAGAGTTTGAAGATAGAGGTAATACTTATACAATTCACGAAAGCAAGGATATTGGCGAAGTAAGAGTTGCAGATGAGGTTGTTGCTATTATTGCAGGTCTTGCTGCTACAGAGGTGGAAGGCGTTGAGAGTATGGCTGGCAACATCACTAATGAACTTGTAAGCAAGCTTGGAATGAAGAATTTATCTAAGGGTGTTAAGGTTCACGTTGGTGAGAATGATGTGACAGTTAATCTTGCACTTAATATTAAATATGGCTGTGAGATACCTAAGGTATCAGCCGCAGTACAGGACAGAGTTAAGACAGCAATCGAGACAATGACAGGTCTTGAAGTATCAGAAGTTAATATTAAGATTGCTGGCGTTAATATTGACAACTAAGTACAGTAAGCTTTTGGGGCTGTCCTTAATGGACAGTCCTGTTTGAGTAATTAATTGATGAGAGGATTCCTATGACAAGATCAGAAATGAGAGAACACGTTTTTAAGCTTATATTCCGTGTTCCTTTCCACGATAAGAATGAATTAAGAGAACAGATTGACTACTATTTTGATGATTTGACAGATGTCAATGAGAAAGATTACGAATATATTAAGAATAAGGCACTTCTTGTATGTGAATTAAGCGATGAGCTTGACGAGAAGATTAATTCGGTATCAGAAGGCTGGCCGGTTGACCGTATTGGTAAGGCAGAGCTTGCTATTATGCGGCTTGCAGTCTATGAGATGCTTTATGATGATGATATTCCTGTTAATGTAGCTATTAATGAGGCTGTAGAGTTAGCTAAAAGTTATGGCTCTGATGATAATGCAGCATCATTTGTCAATGGTGTTCTTGCAAAGCTTGTATAATAACCTTTTGCTGAATTAAAGAGCATAATAAAGAGATTAAGAAAGAGGAACGATGGCTGGAGTATATACTGTAACACAGATTAATTCCTATATTAAGAATATGTTTAGACAGGATTTTGTACTTAATCGTATTCAGATAAAAGGGGAAATATCTAATTGCAAGTATCATACATCCGGTCATATTTATTTTACTTTAAAAGATTCGGGTGGAACGATTGCAGTTGTTATGTTTGCCTCTTATGCATCAAAGCTTGATATAAAGCTTGAAAATGGAATGTCTGTTGTAGTAGATGGCAGAATTGATATATATGAACGTGATGGCAGGTATCAGTTGTATGCCGTTAATATTACCGAAAGTGGTATGGGGGATTTATATAAGAAGTTTGAACAATTAAAACAGCAGTATGATGATATGGGATATTTTGATTCATCATATAAGCGTCCGATACCACGTTTTGCAAGAAAGATAGGAATTGTAACAGCTTCAACAGGGGCTGCTATACACGATATAATGAATATATCACACAGGCGCAATCCGTATGTAAGTCTGTATCTGTATCCTGCATTAGTTCAGGGCGAATATGCCAAGTACAGTATTGCCAAGGGAATAGCTGTGCTTGATAAGTTCGGGGTGGATTGCATTATTGTTGGACGTGGAGGAGGTTCACTTGAAGACTTGTGGGCATTTAATGAACCAGAGGTTATAGAGGCAGTATTTAGCTGTAATACACCGGTTATATCAGCGGTTGGGCACGAAACAGATTTTACAATCACAGACTTTGTGGCAGATTTAAGAGTTCCAACACCATCTGCCGCTGCAGAGTGTGCAGTATTTGATATGGTACAGGTTGATGATTATATGCAGGCATACAAGAGACGTTTAAGAAATGCTCTGGATAATGTATTTGCCAGATATAAGAACAGGGCAGAGAAGGACAAGCTTTCTTTGCAGATATACAATCCTATTAACCAGATATATGAAAGAAGACAACGTCTTATTCATATAGAGGATATATTAAATAACCAGATGACACAAGCAGTGGAACGCTACAGGCAGAAGCTGTCATTAGCTGCGTACAGACTTGATAATGTAAGTCCTTTAAAGAAGTTTGACAAGGGCTACAGCTATGTAGAGAATAATAAACAGAGAGTACAGTCGGTTAACGATGTATCAGTAGATGATTTGTTAACGCTTTATTTAAAAGATGGTACTGTGACAGCTAAGGTCATAAATATTGATAATGTTTAATGAGGTATAATTAATGGCAAAGGCTTCTAATCTTGAAGATACATTTAATAAGCTTGAGGCAGTTCTTAATGAAATGGAACAGGGCGAGCTTACATTAGATGAGTCTTTTAAAAAATATAAAGAAGGTATGGAATTACTCAATAAATGTAATACTATGCTTGATAAGGTTGAAAAACAGATTGTTATAATTGATGATAATGGGGTGGTGGATAATAATGAATAATTTCAAAGAACAGTTAAGCAAAGAGACCTCCTGTATAGATAATATAATAGAAAAGTACCTGCCAGAAGCTAAGGGACACGCAGAATATATTAAATCTGCGATGGATTACAGCGTGGAAGCTGGCGGCAAGAGAATAAGACCAATGATTATGCTTGAAACTTACAAGTTGTGTAATGGTACTAACGAGGAAGAATTGTATCCATTTATGGCGGCTCTTGAGATGATACACACTTATTCTTTGGTGCATGATGATCTTCCTGCTATGGATAATGATGACTATAGAAGAGGAAAGCTTACAACACATAAGAAATTTGGTGAAGATTTTGGAATATTAGCGGGTGACGGACTTTTGAATCTTGCGTATGAAACAATGCTTTCAGCTATACATAAAGCAGCAAAGACAGGTGATGCACAGGCTGTATTAAGATATTCTGCTGCCGCAGATGTGATAGCTAATAAGGCTGGTGTTGATGGTATGGTCGGAGGACAATCGCTTGATGTAATGCTTACAGATAAGCCGATGAATGAAGAACAGCTTGATTACATTTTCAGATTAAAGACGGGTGCTCTTATAGAAGCAGCATTTATGGCTGGTGGAATTATTGCAGGTTGTGATGAAAATGTCACTAAGCTTCTTGAGGAAACAGGTTATAATATAGGCTTCGCATTTCAGATTAAGGACGATATTCTTGATGTTACAAGCACACAGGAAGTACTTGGAAAGCCTGTGTTAAGTGATGAGAGAAATAATAAAACAACATATGTTACACTTTATGGAATGGAAAAAGCAGAAAAAGATACTGCTGATATGTCCGTAAAAGCATTGGAAACACTCAAAACTATTGGACATAACGAGTATCTGGAGGATTTAATCACAATGCTTATACATAGGGATAGGTAATCGTGTGAAAGAGGTTAATTATGATACTTGAGAAAATCAATAAACCTAACGATATTAAGAAATTATCACCAATAGAATACAACCAGCTTGCTGATGAGATACGCCAGTTTCTTATTGATAAGATAAGTGTCACAGGCGGACATCTGGCTTCTAATCTTGGCGTTGTGGAGCTTACTATGGCACTTCATATTGTATTTAATCTTCCAAAGGACAAGCTTATATGGGACGTAGGACATCAGTCATATACGCATAAGATACTTACAGGAAGGAAAAATCAATTTGATGAATTAAGAAAATTCGGCGGTATGAGCGGCTTTCCTAAGAGAAATGAAAGTGATTACGATGCTTTTGATACAGGTCACAGCTCGACATCAATATCAGCAGGACTTGGAATTGCTATGGCAAGAGATGTACAGCACGAAGATTACAGTGTAGTTTCTGTTATAGGTGATGGTGCACTTACAGGTGGTATGGCATATGAAGCTTTAAATAATGCTTCAGGTATTAAGGGTAATTTTGTGATTATACTTAATGATAATACAATGTCAATTTCTAAAAATGTCGGCGGCGTATCCAATATGCTTAGTGAAATACGTTCGTCAGACTCTTACTATGATTTAAAAGAGAATATAGGCAATGTATTATATAAGCTTCCTAAAGGGGACAAGGTTGTAAAGCTTATCCAGAAGACAAAGTCGAATCTAAAGCAGGTGATTCTTCACGATTCGATGTTTGAAAGTATGGGTATATATTACCTTGGACCAGTTGACGGACACGATATGGATAAGCTTATCAAGATACTTACAGTTGCAAAAAGAATAAATGGACCTGTGCTTGTCCACGTTGTTACGCAGAAAGGACGTGGTTACAAGCCGGCAGAGCGCAATCCAAGCAAGTTTCATGGTATTGGACCATTTGATGTGGCGACAGGTATGGAGATTAATAAATCTGACCGGCCAACATATTCGCAGGTGTTCTCTAATTCTATATGTGAAATAGCCAAGAAAGACAGGTCTGTATGTGCTATTACAGCGGCCATGCCAGACGGAGTTGGGCTTGCTAAGTTCTCAAAGTGGTTTCCGGATAGATTTTTTGATGTCGGAATTGCTGAGGCTCACGCTGTAACATTTGCGGCAGGATTGTCAGCAGGCGGATTAAAACCAGTGTTTGCGGTATATTCTTCATTTTTACAGAGAGCTTATGACCAGATATTACATGATGTGTGTATACAACAGCTTCACGTTGTGTTTGCAATAGACAGGGCAGGACTTGTTGGAAGTGATGGAGAGACACATCAGGGGATATTTGATATATCATTCCTGTCATCAATACCTAATATGACTATTATGGCACCAAAGAATGATTATGAATTAAAGTCATCACTTGAGTTCGCTCTGGAAGAATTTAATGGGCCGATAGCTATAAGATATCCAAGAGGCGAGGCAGTTGTCAGATTTCGCGAATTTAATGCACCGGTTGAATACGGCAAGGCTGAGCTTATGTATGAAGAAAGTGATATAGCAATTCTTGCACTTGGAAGTATGGTTGATACAGCATTTAATGTAAGGGAAAGACTTAAAGAGCAGGGCTATAACGTGACACTTGTAAATGCACGTTTTGTAAAGCCTATAGACAGTGCAATGCTTGATAAAATAAGCACAACACATAAGCTTATAGTAACACTTGAAGAGAATGTATCATCGGGCGGATTTGGGCGTGCAGTCTGTCAATATATCAATGATAAAGAACTTCATAACTATGTGCTTGACATATCACTTCCTGATGATTATATAGAACACGGAAGTGTTGATATATTACGGCGTGAGACAGGAATAGATGAAGATACAATTGTTAAACGTATAACAGCAGTTTATAATAATATTGGAGATAATAATAATGAGAAGTAAAGAAAGATTAGATGTTCTGTTGGTGAACAGGGGGCTTGCTGATTCCAGGGAAAAGGCAAAGGCTATAATTATGTCTGGAAATGTATATGTTGACGGACAGAAGGAAGATAAAGCTGGGTCATCATTTAATGAGACTGTTAATATTGAGGTAAGAGGCAATACACTTAAGTATGTAAGCCGTGGCGGGTTAAAGCTTGAAAAAGCTATGGAGAATTTTGATGTAACGATTGAAGGGAAAATATGTATGGATGTTGGTTCATCAACAGGTGGTTTTACAGATTGTATGCTTCAGAATGGTGCTGTTAAAGTATATTCTGTTGATGTAGGACACGGACAGCTTGCTTGGAAGCTTCGTAATGATGAGCGTGTTGTATGCATGGAAAAGACTAATATACGATATGTAACACCGGAAGATATTGCGGATAAGATAGATTTTTCAAGCATTGACGTATCATTTATATCGCTTACAAAGGTGCTGCTTCCAGTGAAAAATCTTCTTACAGATGACGGGCAGATAGTATGTCTTATAAAGCCACAGTTTGAAGCTGGAAGAGAAAAGGTTGGTAAACACGGTGTTGTAAGGGATAAGGCGGTACACATCGAAGTTATAGAAATGGTTATTAATTATGCAATTTCAATTGGATTTGAGATACTTAACCTTGAATTCTCGCCAGTTAAGGGTCCGGAAGGAAATATCGAATATCTTCTTCATTTACAGAAACATATAGAAGGAACCTATGATAATATTCCTTTCACAATACAAAATATAGTAGACAAAGCCCACGAAACATTGTAATATATTCATATAGATATTAATATTAATTTAAAGTATAGAGGCGTTAATGAAATCTTTTTACATAGTCACGAATACAACTAAAGATCCAGACCTTGTATATACAAACAGTATTCTGGATTATCTTAATAAGCACAATGTAAGCTGTATATATAATCCTGACTCGGCAGATGTAGAACATACTGATTATTGTTATACGAATGCTGATGTTGTGCCAGATGATACAGAATGCATAATTGTTCTTGGTGGGGATGGTACGCTTATACAGGCGGCAAGAGACCTTAATTCTAAGAATATACCTCTTCTTGGTGTTAACATAGGAACGCTGGGGTATCTTACTGATACAGATATGAACACAGTGTATGATACCCTTGAAAGCCTTATTAATGACTGTTATGAGATAGATACAAGGATGATGCTTGATGGAAAGATATACCGTGATGACGAGCTTATATATGAAGATGTAGCACTTAATGATGTAGTTCTTAGCAGAAGGGGAATATTAAGGGTTATAGATTTTGATATATATGTCAATGGAGAATATCTTAATTCGTTCGCGGCAGACGGAGTTATAGTATCTACGCCGACAGGTTCTACAGCTTATTCTTTATCGGCAGGCGGACCAATTGTCCAGCCGAATGCACATCTTATAATGATTACACCAATATGTGCACATACACTTACTCAGAGAAGCATAATATTTGAACAGAATGATGAGATTGTAATACAGATGAATGATAATAAGAAATTATCAGAAGAAAGAGTAGCTACATATGATGGAGAAAGCTATTGTAATGTCATAACAGGGGACAGAGTTGTTATTACCCGTTCTGATAAGACAGCACGGCTTATAAAGACAAGCAGAATTTCTTTCCTTGAAAGGATAAGGAATAAAATGTAGCCGGAATAGGAGAAGAAAAGTGAAATCAGACAGACATAAAAAAATATTAGAACTTATAGCTGATAATAATATAGGAACTCAGGAAGAGCTTGCTGATGCACTTAATAAAGCAGGGTATAATGTAACTCAGGCGACTGTTTCAAGGGATATAAGAGCACTTAATCTTACCAAGGTCACAATTGACGGGGTTAATCAGAAGTATACAACTCTTTCACATAGCAGTCCTGTACCTAATGACAAATATATAAGAGTGCTAAAGGAAGGCTATCTTTCTATGGATATGGCACAGAATATTCTTGTTATAAGGACTGTTCCGGGTATGGCAATGGCGGTGTGTGCGGCACTGGATGCACTTAAGCTTGATGAGATAGTTGGTTCTATTGCAGGTGATGACACTATTATGTGTGCTGTAAGGACTGTTAAGGATACTGTAAATGTTTCTAATAAACTTAAGAAACTTATAAAGGCATAGTATTATAAAGATATAGTATCAGAGGAGGAATATGTTATCTAATTTACATGTTAAGAATCTTGCACTTATAGAAGAAGAAAATATTGATTTTGAAGAGGGGCTTAATATTCTGTCAGGAGAGACAGGTGCAGGTAAGTCTATTATATTGGGTTCTATTAATGCGGCACTAGGTGCCAAGACATCGCCTGATTTTATAAGAACAGGTGCAGAATATGGACTTTCAGAACTGCTTTTTAATATTGAAGATGATAATGTAATTGAACGCATAAAAGAGCTTGGAGTTATAGATATTGAGAATGGTGAACTGCTTATTTCAAGAAAGATAACACCAACACGTTCGCAGATAAAGGTTAATGGACAGAATTTTACGGCGGCACAGACACAGAAGCTTGCACGCTATCTTATAGATGTTCATGGACAGCACGATAACCAGATACTTATGGATGATGCTAATCATCTGACGGTTGTAGATACATTCTGTGCTGATGAAATAGCTGAATTAAGAGAGGCTATGGAAGAGGCATATAAAGATATGGTTAAAGCAAAGAAAGCGTTAGAACTTATTGATAAGGATAAAGATGAACTTCAAAAAGAGATAGCATTTCTTGAGTATGAAGCTAATGAGATACAGACGGCCGATATACAGCCAGATGAAGATGAGGAGCTTGAAGCAAGATATCATAAGCTTAATAATTACCAGAAGATTACTAATGAGCTTTCGTATGCAGATATGCTTTTGAATTCAGGTAATGATAATATAAGTGATATGATAGGAACTGCATTAAAGTCACTTATAACAGCAAGTGAATATGATGATGTATTGAAAGAGTGCTGTGATACTTTGTCTGATGCTGAAGGACTTATTCGTGATGCCGGACACAGTATCAGTTCATATATAGAGAACTCTGAATATGATCCAAGAGAGTTTAGCGAACTACAGGAAAGACTTGATCTTATTAATAATCTTAAGAACAAATATGGAAGTTCAATAGAGGCTATTAATGATACCTTAAAGGCTATTAATGCGAAGCTTGCAGATTATTACAATTTTGATGAGCTTATAAGCAGAAGGAAAAAAGAGTATGAAGAAGCATGCTGTAAGGCGTGGGATATAGCCCAAAAGCTAAGTTCCATAAGACAGCAGGCAGCAGTAAAGCTTGCAGAGCAATTCATAGCTTCTTTAAAGAATCTTAACTTTTTAGATGTAAAGTTCAGAATAGATTTTGCTAAAGAAACATCTTTATCTTCAAAGGGCTGTGATAATGTAAGATTTATGATATCAACGAACCCTGGTGAGAATTTAAAGCCATTATCAAAGATTGCTTCGGGTGGTGAACTTTCAAGAATTATGCTTGCCATAAAGACAGTTATGTCAGAAGATGCAGATAAGACACTTATATTTGATGAGATTGATGCAGGTATAAGTGGTAAGACGGCTTCAAAGGTATCTAATCAGCTTGCAAGGCTTTCGTTATCGCATCAGATAATATGTATAACACATCTGCCACAGATTGCGGCTATGGCAGATGCCCATTACATAATAGAAAAGAGTGTACACGATAATAAGACCTACAGTAATATCCAGAGGGTCGCAGGAGATGATAGTCTTAATGAAATTGCCAGAATGTTATCCGGTGAGACACTTACAGACTCTGTGCTTGAGAATGCCAAAGAATTAAAGATTATGGCTGATAAAGTGAAATCAGAGTTGTGATTTTTAGATATAGTTATTATAATAATTATATCTGGAACAGTAAAAGCACTCTGAAAAATTAACGGCTGGTATGTATATACCAGCTGTTAATTTTATGAAGCATTAAGCATATTTTCTATATATATGCCATATCCGCTTCTTGAGTCATCAATAAGAACGTGTGTTACAGCACCGATTATCTTTCCGTCCTGAATAATAGGACAGCCAGACATACCTTGTACAATTCCATTAGTCATATCAAGAAGTTCTTCAGAGGTAACAACAAAACTGATATTTTTGGAATCGTTATTGTTAAGCTGTGTAATTTTAATTTCGTAGTCATCATATTTATTATTCCTGTAAAATCTTACATATGCTTTACCCTTGTGGACACTGTATCTGTAACCGACACTCATAAGTGAAAGAGAATGCTTCTTTACAATAGAGTTGTCGATTGTTCCATATATTCCGTAAGAGCTGTTCTTGTCAATTGTTCCTATCGGGGTACTGTTCTTGTAGTCTATAATTCCCTGCAATTCTCCAGGAGTGCCATTCTGTCCTTTTATTATTGATAGAATTCTTGTGTTATATAATCTGCCATATTTAATATTAAGGGCTTTGCCGGTGGTATTATCAGTTATCGGGTGACCAAGTGCAGCGTAGTTATAATCTGTATCAATATAAGTTATTGTTCCTATACCCTGTGCATCATCTTTTACCCACAGACCCAGCTTATATTCACTGTTTTTATCCTCAACAGGGGTTACAGTTACATTTATTATTTCATCATTACGCAGTAATTCTATATTAAGCTTCTCGCCAGCACATTCATTTACCTTGCAAGATAACTGCTTCTTGGAATTGATTTCTTCATCATTGATTTTTAAAATGTAATCGCCTTTGGCAATAATATTTTCGCAGGGGGTTATTGTACCACTTGATTTGCTCTCGATAGAATCGGTCTTTACTACAAGTATTCCGCTGCTTTTCAGATATAAGCCAGCCTGAAAGCCGCAGGGATAGACGTATTTTTCATCAACTACATTGACATTTACTGTCTTTAAAAATAAGAAGCCGAACAGATGAAGATCGATGTGGTAACTTCCAGGACTGCCGGTTATAAAAGTAACCTCTCGGCTGAAATCAGCATTTGCAAGACTGTTATTAGTACCATTCTGCGTGTTGTGAACACTTCCGGTAACGGGGAGTGACAGATTGATACTTGTATCGCTTTGCTCAGTTATATATATCTGTTCAGGAAAATGCTTATTAACATAGTTTACATAAGATGTAATAAGAATAAATAAAAGTGTTATTATTCCTGACCAGTAAATATACTTATTTAATAATTTATTAGAAAATGTATTTTTATTAATAAGCATGGTTTTCCTCCTTTAAAATTTATTTGAAATTTATCTGATGATATTATTATCTGCAATAATGAAGCTAAATAAAAAGGTTTATAATGCCAATATATTTATGTGATTTAATTTTATTTGTCGAATTATGTCGATAGTTGCGATGTGTTTTCGTTGTAAAATTACATTTTTAAATATATAATAATAAATATATTCATTATGCGGTGCTGAAAGATAGGTTCTTTTGGCGGAAAGCATATTTATATATTATTATATGACGAGGGGAAGAATTGCTTATGAATCCATTGAAAATTGTAATTGCGGATGATAACAAGAGAATGGTAGAAGTAATCAAAGAGGTTATTAATGGAGAGCCGCAGTTAGATGTTGTAGGTACAGCAACGAATGGCGAGGATACAGTTGATGTCATTAAAAAGACACAGCCTGATATTGTACTTCTTGATATTATTATGCCGCAGATTGACGGACTAACTGTTATGCAGAGGATAAGGGAGGATAATGATTGTGTTAATCCTGCATTTATTGTTATTAGTGCAGTTGGAAGGGAAGCAGTGACAGAGGATGCTTTCAATATGGGAGCTACATATTATGTTATGAAACCATTTGATAATAATATGCTGATTGACCGCATTAAATATATTGGAGGAATTATTAATATAAAGCCTGTCAATATAAAAAAATCGGTTAACGACAGTATTCCTCATAACAAACATATCCTTGAGAATGAGATTACAGGAATGATACACGAGATTGGTGTTCCAGCACATATAAAGGGTTATCAGTATCTGAGAGAGTCTATAACACTTGCGGTTAATGATCCGGATATAATAAATAGTATTACCAAAGTCCTTTATCCAACTATAGCCAAAAAGTTTGACACAACACCAAGCCGTGTTGAAAGAGCTATAAGACACGCTATTGAAGTTGCATGGAACAGAGGTAATCCGGATATTCTTAACGATTTGTTCGGATATACAATCAGCAATGGCAAAGGCAAGCCGACTAATTCAGAATTCATAGCACTTATATCAGATAATATAAGGCTTCATCAGACAGCAGTTTGATGGTTTTTTAGGAATTATACTGACAGTTTATCAGCTTTTTTGCGGTTTTTTCTTGCTATATTGAACTTTGTATATTATAATATTAACGTATTTGTAAAAATGTTTTAACAAAATTGTAATATTTAGGAGTTTTATATATGCGTAAAAGAGTATTCAAAACGTTTGCTGCAGCAGCATTGGCAACAACTATTGCGGGAACAACAATTATAGGTTCAACAGCATTTGCTGACGAAATCAGTACACTTACACAGCAGAAGCAGGATAAACAGAATGAACTTGATCAGCTGCAGCAGCAGGCTGCCTATCTTCTTACAGAGATGAGTTCTTTAGAACAGGATATGGCAGATCTCTCAGATAAGATTGACCAGACTAACGCTGATCTTGAAGCTGCACAACAGTTACAGCAGAAACAGTTTGATGATACTAAATTAAGAATTAAATATATGTATGAAGACCAGTCAACATCAATTTCAGATGTATTCCTTACAGCATCTGATATGAGTGATGTTATTAATAAGGCAAGTTATATGCAGCAGGTATATGACTATGATCGTAACAAGCTTGAAGAGATGGCTGCAACAGCAGCATCTATCGCTGAATATAAAAGTGATTTAGAGACTAAGCAGGCAGCTCTTAATGACAAGCAGAAGGAGCTTACTAACAAGCAGGCTACACTTTATACAGCAATTGATGCTGCACAGAGTGATATCAGCAACTTTGACGAATTATTAGCAGAAGCTAATGAAAAAGCTGCTAAGGCATTAGAACAGAAAAGACAGGCAGAAGCAGCAAGAGCAGCTGCAACAAGCGGTCAGACAACAACTAAGACAAAAGTTACATCAATACCTACATCAGCTAATAATGATTCATCAGTTGCATCTAACATTGTTTCAATAGCTTACAGATATGTTGGTGTTCCTTATAGAAGTGGTGGAGCTTCACCAAGTGGATTTGACTGTTCAGGTCTTGTATCATATGTACTTGCACAGGCAGGTATATCTGGTGTTGCCCGTTCATCAAGTTCACAGGCATATGGAGGCGTTGCTGTATCAGGTGGCATAAGTGCCGCACAGCCAGGTGATGTAATATGTTACCCGGGACACGTTGGTATCTACATCGGCGGAGGACAGATGATACATGCTTCTGTACCTGGTGATTATGTAAAGGTTTCTTCAGTTAATATCGGAATGCAGATAATTGGTGTAAGAAGATACTGGTAATTGATATATTTTGAAAAATATGTTTTAATATAGTTATTACATTGATTATATTTATACATTTAGTTACATAGATGTATAGAAAGGGGATTATATGAAGAATGTTTTATTTATTGCATCAGAAGCAGTACCTTTCATTAAAACAGGAGGTTTAGCTGACGTTGTTGGTTCGCTTCCTAAGTATTTTAATAAGGATGAATTTGATGTTCGTGTTATGATTCCAAAGTATACATGTATTCCTTGGGAGTACAGAGAGAAGATGGTATACAAGACTCATTTCTATATTGATTTAGCTTGGCGTACACAGTACGTTGGCGTATTTGAAATGGAGTATGATGGAGTTACATTCTATTTTATTGATAATGAATTCTATTTTGGAGGACCAAAGCCTTATAGCTGGATACACGAAGATATTGAGAAATTTGCATTCTTTAGCAAAGCTGCTTTGTCAGCAATACCTGTTATTGGTTTTAAGCCAGACATAATACATTGCAATGACTGGCAGACAGGACTTATTCCGGTATATTTACACGAGCGTTTTGCACTTGGGGATTTCTACAATGGTGTAAAGTCAATAATGACTATACATAACCTTAAGTTCCAGGGTATATGGGATCTTAAGAAGGTAAAGGATATTACCGGATTAGATGACAGCTATTTTACATCAGATAAGCTTGAAGCATATAAAGATGCTAATTATCTTAAGGGTGGCATAGTATACGCTGACAGGGTAACTACTGTTAGCGAGACATATGCAGAGGAGATTAAGACACCTTTCTATGGTGAGAATCTTGATGGTCTTATGAATGCAAGAGCTAATGTTCTTAGTGGTATTGTTAATGGCATAGATTACGAAGTATATAATCCTATGACAGATAAATCTCTTGCGGCTAACTATAATCAGATTACTTTCCGTAAAGAAAAGTGGAAGAATAAAGTTGCTCTCCAGAAAGAACTGGGACTTGCACAGGATAAGAGCAAGTTTATGATAGGTATAGTATCAAGACTTACAGACCAGAAGGGTCTCGATTTAATTGCTTATGTTATGGACGAGTTATGTGCAGAAGATGTACAGCTTGTAGTTCTTGGAACTGGTGAAGAGAAATATGAGAATATGTTCAGACATTTTGACTGGAAATATAATGACAGAGTATCTGCTAATATTTACTATTCAGAGGAGATGTCACATAAGATATATGCAGCTTGTGATGCATTCCTTATGCCTTCATTGTTTGAGCCTTGTGGACTCAGCCAGCTTATGTCTTTAAGATATGGTACAGTGCCTATCGTTAGAGAGACAGGTGGTCTTAAGGATACAGTTGAGCCATATAATGAATATGAGAGTACAGGAACAGGCTTCTCATTTGCTAACTACAATGCCCACGAAATGCTTGGGATTATTAATTATGCTAAGAGCGTATACTATAACCACAAGAGAGAGTGGAACAAGATAGTTGACAGAGGAATGAAAGCAGATTTCTCTTGGAAG
>UMBS01003988.1_pt1 | contig 18947 bp, 19 predicted proteins | sample 1964031 | NCBI WGS metagenome assembly UMBS01 (sample SAMEA4835948, study PRJEB28245) | human gut metagenome | biome: gut microbiome; material: fecal sample | place: Denmark | collected 2008 | reverse complement strand
TTTATAATAGCACGTCATTTTCGGGATGTCAACACGATTTTGCCATATTTATTAAAGTAGGTCATTTGTCGTTTTTTATCTAAATTGTTTGAATTGTGTGCTCAATTCATTTTTCTTTGGATAAAATATAGTGGATGGCATCCTGTACGTTGCTGACACCCACTACATTTATATTTGGATTCTTCTTCAATCCTGCTTTACAAACTTCAGGTAGAATGCAGGTGGTAAAGCCAAGCTTCTCAGCTTCCTGCACACGCTGTGCTGTCATACTGACTGCGCGTACTTCACCACTTAGTCCTACTTCCCCAAAACAGATGGTCTTCTCATCAATTGGAACATCTTTATAGCTGGATACAATCGCAAGCACAATACCCAAATCAATTGCAGGTTCATTCATACGGATACCCCCGGCAATATTTACATATGCATCGCAGGAACTTAAAGACAGTCCCAGTCTCTTTTCTAATACAGCCATCAGAAGATTGACCCTGTTATAATCCGTTCCTGCAGCTGTTCTTCTTGGCATTCCAAAATTGCTATGGCACACCAGTGCCTGTATTTCCAAAAGAATCGGACGGGTTCCCTCCATAGAGCATGCCACTACAGAACCGGATGCTCCTTCCGGCTTTCCACTTAACATATATTCTGACGGATTTTCCACTTCCCTTAACCCTTCGTTACACATTTCAAATACACCTATCTCATTCGTGGAACCAAAACGGTTCTTCACGCCACGCAATATACGATATGCCGCATGACGGTCACCTTCAAAATACAATACCGTATCTACCATATGTTCTAACACACGGGGGCCTGCCACAACACCCTCTTTGGTCACATGGCCGACAATAAAAATAGAAATACCAAGCCCCTTTGCAATCTGCATCAGAACTCCGGTTGCTTCCCGGACCTGGGAAACACTGCCAGGTGCCGATGTAATATTTTCATTATACATGGTCTGAATTGAGTCAATGACCACGATTTCCGGTTTTGTTCTGCTAATCACTTCTTTGATAGTATCCAGATTGGTCTCACAAAGCAGTGATAAAGTATCGCCAAATTCTCCGATACGCTCTGCACGAATTTTTATCTGCTGCAGGGATTCCTCTCCGGAAATATATAATACATCGGTCTTCTGCATGGAAAGATTCCGGCACACCTGTAAAAGCAGCGTGGATTTTCCAATTCCAGGATCTCCACCGACTAAAACAAGGGAACCTTTTACGATTCCACCTCCCAAAACCCGGTCTAACTCTTTTAGTCCTGTAGTCAGCCGCTCTTCCCGTCCTGTTTTAATATCTGCAATTTTTACAACTTCTGCTTTTGCTGCTTCCTTCCGCACTTTTGCAGGTGCTGATTTATCTATCACTTCTTCTACAAAAGTATTCCACCCGCCGCATCCCGGGCACTGTCCCATCCATTTGGATGATTCATAGCCACAGTCCTGGCAGAAAAATACGGTTGCTTTTCCCTTTGCCATCTACTTTCCCCCTTATTCTTGCAATAACTGTCTTTCTTACCTACCGGCAACTGCGAGAAACACCCTTTACGAGCTTAGTTCCTTCTTTTCTCCCGGATTTTTTCTTACTACTCGCATAAATTAGTAAAAAGAGAACCCAATCCGCTGGAATTGGATTCTCTTTCTTATCATCTTATTGATATATCCATTTATACTCTGGATACTTTTACTGCAACCGGAGTTTCCGGGTCTAATTCAACGCTAAGTGTTAATTTACCACCTAAATTGGTCTTCATCTGACCAATTGATTTTCCTGCTACAAATACATCATACTCTGTCTCTTCCATTAAGCCAAGTGTAATCTCTGCATCTTCCGGTCCTTCTACTTCAAATTCCACACCGTTTTCGGATGCTGCCATATTTGTAACTGCAGTTCCTGGAACAGATTCATATACAAACATTCCATTTCTCTCTAATTTGGTAATCTCACGAAATGTCTTAACTTTGTACAAATCTCCCGCATGTTCAAAATTGTCCAGTTTGGATTTTGCTCCCAGTGTATAATCTCCAAAACTGATTGTTCCGTTTGCTTCTGAACGAATTAATTCTGCAACTACAGCCATTTTTTATCCTCCTATAAGCCACTATCCCACGATGGCTTTTTCGTAAATTTTATGAAAATATTATAGCTTATCTCGACACATTTTTCCAGTTATTTTGATGAATTCACAACGGTTTTTATTTCCTTTTTTACCATGCGGATTTCCACATCATCTCCCGGCTTGATTTTACCGGATAAAATCTCTTCTGCCAGCATATCTTCTATCTGTGTCTGTATCATACGCCGCAATGGTCTTGCTCCATATTTCGGATTGTATGCCTTCTCAGCAATGTATCCTTTTACGCTGCCGGTTATGGTCAGATGGATACCCATCTGTTTTTCACACCGGTCAATTAAAGATTTGCTTAAAATGGTGACAATCTTCTTCATGTCCTCTTTATTGAGAGCCCGGAATACAATGGTCTCGTCAATTCGGTTTAAGAACTCCGGCTTAAAGATTCTCTGGACTTCTTCCATTACACCATTTTTCATGTATTCATAATTCTTCTTTTCATCTTCGCCTGCAGCAAATCCAAGCTTCTTCGGTGCAATGATAGACTGCGCCCCTGCATTGGAAGTCATAATGATAATCGTATTCTTAAAATCTACCCGTCTGCCCTGGGCATCTGTAATCTGTCCATCATCCAGTACCTGAAGCAATACATTAAATACATCCGGGTGTGCCTTTTCAATTTCATCAAAAAGAATAACAGAATATGGTTTTCTTCTGACCTTTTCGCTGAGCTGGCCGCCTTCTTCATAACCTACATAACCTGGCGGTGAACCAATCATTTTAGAAACACTGTGCTTCTCCATGTACTCTGACATATCAACACGAATCATTGCCTGCTCATCGCCAAAGACAGCCTCTGCCAGTGCCTTTGTTATCTCTGTTTTACCAACTCCGGTCGGTCCTAAGAAAAGGAAGGAACCTATCGGACGATGCGGATCTTTTAATCCTACCCGTCCTCTTCTGACTGCTCTTGCCACTGCACTGACTGCCTCTTCCTGTCCTACTACACGCTTATGCAGTGTCTTTTCCAGACGGTTGAGACGTGCAGCCTCGCCCTCTGCCAGTCTCTTCACCGGTATCTTTGTCCAGTCAGATACAATTTCTGCAATTTCATTTTCTCCGACAACCAGTTTCTTCTTGTCTGCATCCCGATGGTATTTTTCCACCTGCTTTTCGTATTTCTTCCGGACAGCTTCCTTCTCCTTGCGGATTGCCCCGGCATCTTCAAACCGCTGTTCCATCAATGCCGTCTCCATATCGTCCTCTAACTGAGCAGCCTTACGTTCCAGTTCACTAATCTTCTCCGGCATTTTAAATCCGCCAAGGCGAACCTTCGAGGAAGCCTCATCCATCAAATCAATGGCCTTATCCGGCAGATAACGGTCTGCAATATAACGGATAGACAGCTTCACTGCGGCTTCAATTCCAGCATCTGTAATCTGTACATGATGATGCTTCTCATAACGTTCTCTTAATCCCTTTAATATTTCTATTGCCTGCTCTTCCGTCGGTTCTTCCACCGTTACCGGCTGGAAACGACGTTCCAGGGCTGCATCTTTTTCAATATATTTACGGTATTCTTCTAATGTGGTTGCTCCGATTAATTGTATTTCTCCACGGGCAAGGGATGGCTTTAAAATATTGGATGCATCAATAGCACCTTCCGCTCCACCTGCTCCGATAATGGTATGAAGTTCATCTATGAAAAGAAGTACATTTCCTGCTTCTGTCACTTCACGAATGACTTTCTTAATCCGCTCTTCAAATTCTCCACGGTACTTAGAGCCTGCTACCATTCCGGATAAATCCAGTGTTACCACTCGTTTTCCCCGGACTGTATCCGGAACCAGTCCGGATGCAATACGCTGGGCAAGTCCTTCTGCAATAGCTGTCTTTCCAACTCCCGGCTCTCCAATCAGGCATGGATTATTTTTCGTCCTGCGGCTTAAAATCTGAATCACGCGGGCAATCTCTGCCTCTCTGCCAATCACCGGGTCTATCTCACCATAGGCTGCCATAGCAGTTAAATCCCTGGAATACTGATCTAAGGTTGGCGTTACTTCTACTGCTTTCTTTTTTCCGGATTTGCTTGCCGCAATCTCCTCTTTATAGCGGTTTACGTCTTCTCCCATGGCTACCAGAGTCTCGATATAAATCTTCTGGATATTCACACCCAGTGTATTCAACAGACGTACACCGGCACAGTCTGCCTCTTTCAATAATGCAATTAAAAGGTGTTCTGTTCCGATATTCTCATTGTCAAAACGCTCTGCCTCCTGGTCAGCGGTCTCAATGATATGCTGAATCCTTGGAGAATAACCTTTCCGGTCTAATACTGCCACATCCGAAGATGGAGCGATTAAATCTTCTATCAGTTCTACCAGACGGGTTTCTTCTACTCCCGCATCCATCAGAACACAGGCAGCTACTCCACTGCCTTCTTTTAGCAATCCCAGTAAAAGGTGCTCTGTTCCAATATAATTATGATGCATGCTTCTGGCTGCCTTTGTCGTCAGTTCTATTACTTTTTGCGCTTGTTTTGTATATGGTTTATGCATAAAATCCTCCTGTCACTACGCGCCAATTCTCTTATAAATCATTTAAATCCATTACTTCAATATCATCATCTGATGATTCTTTTTCAATAAAGTCATCATGACTTGCAAAGATTCCATTATCTTCATCATCGTCATCAAAAATATCTTTGCTCCGCCGTTTCTTCTCTTTTTTTTCTCTCTTTTCCTTTTCACGTTTCTTTCTGCCGGACATAAATTCCGGTTCTTCTTCAAATTCTTCCATAAAGTCAGTTTCACCTAACCGTTCTGCCACTTCTTCCGGTAACTGAGCGGCGGAATCCGCTTCTTCTTTTTCTTCTGACTCTGTTTTCTCCGGTAAATCCTTCACTGCACTGGTCTCTTTTTCTTCGACCGGTTCTTCTTCGACTTTACCGGTATCTTCTACGAATTTCTGTTTCTTCTTTGCCTTTCTGCGTTTTTCTTCTTCAAAGATATCTACTGCTTCTTCGATTTCATCATCGTCCTCTTCTTCATAACCTCTTCTTCCACGAAGCAACAGATTAATAATGATAAAAATAAGAATTACGATTACTACAATTAATCCGGCAATAATTTTTAAATCCCGGTCTTTTCTAGCGGTATATTTGTCATTTAAGTCATTTAATGCATTCTGAAGATAGGTGGTATCGGTATCCTCCTCCGTGCTGTCACTGTACTGGTATTCGCTGAAGGTTCCATCACTGGTATTGTAATTATACCAGCCTTCCTGTCCATCATTTGTCATTCCATATACGGTATAAATATTTTCTGTATCTGTTGCGTATGCATCTTCAAATGTACTGTCCCCAACCTGAATAGGCGTGGTTGCTTCGCCCGGTACAAAGGAAGTCACTGCCGAAGGTGTCATTAAAATCAGATACTTATCCCCATTATCGATACGAATATATGGGCACACACTGCCATCGGTGCCATTTACCACATAAAAGCCTGCATTTCCTGCTGCATCTGTCATATATAAAAGAGATAAATTACCATTGTTAAAAGCAGCACCACGGTATTCAGCTCCCTGATAAGGTACCTGTGCTTCTGTAAAATCTGCCGGAATCTGTTCTGCTGTGAAATCTTCTGACACGGTATAGGCAGATACAGTATCGTCCGGCGTGGCTGTATCTGTGCCATTATCTGCTCCGGTATTATTGTCCGCCGGAGTATTGCCTGTGTCTGTGCTTGTTGTAGTATCTGTATTTGTTGTAGTATCTGTTGCAGCACCTGTTGCAGACTTGGTTATGGTCAGATGATAAGTTGCAAGATTTCCATTCTCTGCCTGCACTACTACGTCAATCTTTGTATCTCCATCTGTTTTTAAGGTAGTGGTTCCCACCCCGGACTGAATCGTTGCTGCCGGATTTACCGTTTTTGCACTTACCGTCACGCTGCTTACATCCTGTCCTACCTGTACCGTATAGTACATACGGCTTCCTTCAAATGCAGGTGATAATGAACCCTCGGCTACTGTCAGTGTCTCCAGCGAATTATCCGCAGGACCTGCATATACCTGCATCGGCATTCCTGACATGGCAAAAATGCAAATCAATGCCATGAAAAGTATCTCTATCTTACGAATTGTTTTCTTCATTTTCCGTCTCCTTCAATTCCCTTTTTCTCCAAAACATCAGAAAATCTTCTTTTGATTTTCCTGTACAATATAATCAGTTTCATTATAGAAAACTATCGGGAATGCGTCAACCTCAATTCGAAAAACCATGTCGTACTTATCCCACGGATATGTCTAACGGTTTGCCCTGATTAACCATCCCCACACAACTCCGGCAAGAGAAAGTCCTGCTGTAATTGCTGCCCTGTGGTTCCAGTCTGTAATATCCTGTCCCAGCAAAGCTGCCAGCAGTAATAATGTTCCGCCGCTTACCATAAGGGCTGCAAGAGCTGCAAGCACTATCATTTCCATTCTTGACGGATGTTTCTTTCCTCTTCTTACATGTACTGTATTATCACGCATAATTGTGACCTCCCTGTGTCTTTTTTCTTATCTTTTCCTTCGCTTTTCTGCCACTTTTCTGGTATTTTTCAGTGGCTTTGCTCTCTGATAAGATTATGTTACAACAGGATGTGTCCCATATTTTGTACCTATATTATGTAAACTTATTTTTCAATTTTTTCTAAATACTTTGTTCCGAATCCAACCTTTTACAATAAATATAACGCTTGATAACCACCATAACCTGTCCTGCAACTTCTTTGGATGCATAACAATGCAAAAGAGTTCTGCCGGCACAACACCCACAAAACTCTTTTCTCATATCCGTTATATTACTTTATTATTCACTCTTTGTCTAATTTGCCGTACTGCCTCATAGAGCAATACGCTTACAGCTACCAGCAGACATCCCCACTGGTTCGCACTGAAAATCTTTCTGTCTTCATAATACCTCAGATAATCCAGTACGAATTTTAATATCGCATACAGCAACAGACTCTTTGGAATTATACCATTCCTTTTTCGTTCTGCCATCCTGTGAAGCAACAAAAACGCCAGCAGAAATAAGATCGTCTCTGCCAGCTGGACCGGAAAAAGGTATTCCCCCGCTGCCCCATTATCAAGATAGCGGATACTGCCAGGTCCCTGATATCTCATGCCAACACAACAGCCTGCAAAAAAACAGCCAAGCTTTGAAACCGCATACATCAGTCCCAATGCCAGCACATATGCAGTCCATAGCTCTATCTTATGTTCCTTACTGATTTTTGTAAAAATCCACACACCGAGCAGGATGCCCGCCATACCGCCAAGACTGGAAAAACCAAATGTTTCTACTTTACCCTGTTCTGCCAGCTGCACAATAAAGGTATAAAATGCTCCAAAATATAATGCCAGAACTGTATTCAAAAGCTCTGAATAGAAGATATGACTGCCCTTTACTCCTGCTTTTTTCAAATACCATGTGACATAAAGATATGCCAGTACAAAGCTTAAGAGAAAACAGATAAAATACGGCGAAATTCTCCAGTGCAAAATCGTAATATCTATCATTTATTTTCCTGCCTCATCAGCCCGGACAGTTTCGGACACAGCTTATGAATGCCAGCCCACAGGCAATAATTGTTACTGCTATAAATACTACTACAAGAATGGCAAGTGCAATATAAAGCCACATCAGCACTTTACCAAATACACTCTGCGGATATTTTACACGGACCAAAATCATAAGTACCAGTGCTGCAATTCCACAGCCAGCCATAAGAAAAGTCAGAATTGAACCTAATACATAGCTGCTTGCGATATTATAATAAAATTCTTCTTTTCCTGCATCAAACAACAGTCCCAGAATAATATTCTTTAGAAAAATTACTACCATCGGTGCAAACATCAAAATCATGGAAATAATACATAATTTGTCTGCCTGTTTCTTATCTTCCGGAGAAAGCTCCGGCCGTGGCATTTTTCCCTGTCGTGGCGGCATATTCGGTGGCATCGGCGGTCTCTGCTGCATCTGCATGTTTGGTGGCATCGGTCTGCCCTGCTGCATCTGCATATTCGGCGGCATCGGTCCACCTTGCTGCGGCGGCATATTCGGTGGCATCGGCGGTCTCTGCTGTGGCGGCATGTTTGGTGGCATCTGGTTCCACTGATTATTCATAATTTATCCCTTTACCCTTTCTCAATACATATTACATTTCCTGCAACTTTTATTAGAGTGCTTTCTTCTCTTTAATCGACTGTTCCTCATCACAACTATAGGTCAGTTTCTCTCCATAGGTCCGCTCGTAAACAGCTTTCCACGCTTCATAATTCTTATCCCGCATCTCACAGGAATTCTGTGCACGCTTTTTATTCGGATCCGGATAAATCGGTTCACAGAAATGCACCATATATTCCTGCACATAGAATCCGTCATCATCTAAAACATCACTGTCTTCCATGGTCTTAAAATTAGAGCTTAACGGCAGTGTGTTGCAATGGCGCATTAACACTCCGTAAAATCCCGGAAATCCGGTATAATTGCCTTCCCGGATTACACGGTACATCTTTTTCTTTTTCAATTTAGCCTGTTCGAAGGCAAGCTGGATGGCAAAGCTGTCAAATGCATTGAATTCATCCTCTAATTCATTTTCATAGTAGTATACTCGCATATCCCACAGTTTACTATTTCTTGCTATTTTTTGCAACTTTTCTGAACAAAGAATGTACCTTGGCACATTCTCGCGCCTGTGGCGGTCGCTTGCGACATCTACCTTATACGCCGCAGTGCGCATCCTTGCGGAGCGTTTTTACTTTACAGGAAAGCAATTTCCTGTAAAGTAAAAACGCTCCTGACAAAGTATGCCAGAAGCTGCTTTTTGCATTTTAATATTTTACATGGAAACCCCGTTCCGTCTCATCCAGTGGAAGTTCTTTTCTGTCCATGCTGCGGATTTCGATGTAACGGTCCTGGCAGAGTCTTTGAATTATCATATCAATTTCTTCCGGCAGTCCCTGCAATTCTGCCTGTACCGAGCCGTCATATTCATTGCGCACCCAGCCAGTCACACCAAAATGCCCCGCCAGATGCGACATGCGATAGCGGAATCCCACACCCTGGACATATCCGTTAAACTGATAAAGAACACGAATTTTTCTATTTTCTGACATACGACCACCTCTCTTTATCATTCCAATGGTATCAATCTCTTCCATCCAGACTAACGTGCCCGTTGCCTTTTTAAGTTTCTGATCAACTGCGGCGTATGTAATGCCAGTATCCGGTTGACCTGATTGACAACATGTGAATTATTTAACATATATACGATTCCAGCACTTAATCCTAACAGGATAAAAAATGCTATCCAGCCCCAGTCACCCAGATAATCATAAATTCCGGCAAACATCAGTATATCCCGTAAAATCCGGTGCAGCATATATACCGGCATGGTATTCTGTCCGATTGCTGACAACCTTGTCTTTCCTCTCGGAATGCAAAACATAATTGCCCAGGAAATAAGAAATGCTGCAATCATCAGGGAAAGGCGGACCATCGGTCCTTTCCACACTTCTTCCAGTTCATAATAGGATATATTTTCATATACCATTCCCAGGGAATCTTTCAACCTTGCTCCATATGCCAGAATAAAGATACAGATTGCCTCCGCGCATGGAACCACCAGTCTCTGAAACTTTGGCTGCAATGCTTTTTCCAGTGTCTTCTGCTCCAGAAAATAGCCCAGATAAAAAAACGGTCCAAATACCAGAATTCGTGACAGACATAAAAAGTCTCCCACATTTTTAAAATAGCCAGCTGTTAATGCCAGCACTACCGTAAGCAAAAGAACCGGCACCGCTTTACATTTACGGACAAGTGGTATCGTCAGATACCATACAATCATTGCAAATAAATACCACGGTGCACCACTTTGGGAAAAGAAATCTATCTCCGTAAATTTTTCAAATCCCGCAATGGCATATACTATCTGAATTGCCACAACGAACACAACATATGCTTTCAGCAGATACAATATTTTCTTAAAATTATATTGTCCATTTTTATAAATTTTCTTGGCAAAATAGCCGGAAATAAATACAAAAAGCGGCATATGAAATACATAGATGAGCCGTTTCACTACCACCAACGGATTGTCTCCACGGATTGGGAGCAGGAAATGTCCCAGCACAACTAAGAATATCAATACCGCTTTTAAATTATCAAAAAAATAGTCTCTTTCTTTATTCATCCTTTTACACCCTCGCATTACCGAAAATGTATTATAGAACTTTTGTGGGAGATGTCAAGATTTTTTATCATTTAGATTACTTTTATCTTGAAACATTTAATTTTAACATAAGTGCTTCCTGTAACACTCTGGAAACATTTATATGTGCTTTTTCTGCTTCCTGATTTAACCAATTTGGCAATGTTACATTTCTTCTTACTGTTTTATTATCTACTCTCCTTCGATACTCTGTAAAATCAATATCAACAAATGATACATAGCCCTCTCCATCTTCTGCAAAAGTACCCTTAGAAGTATCAATTTCATTTATAGAACTTGCCTCTGGAAACTTTTTTTCTTTATCTTCATAGGTTATTCCTTTTAGACCGATTGCATCCCTTGCCATTTTCACTGCATCAGCCATTCCATACCCCTCAGTTAATATTTCCCAATCCGGCACCTCTATTAATACAGTATCTTTTTTATCATTCAGTGGTGTAAAAATTACTGGATATACCTGTCTCATACAAAACAACCTCCATTCTTAATCTCATCATATCATTTATAATTATCATATAAGAAATGGGAATTCTTATAATCCCCATTTCCTTATAATTGCCTTTGCTAATCTTTCATTAATTTCTTTGTGTCTTGGAATCTGTTCTTCGTCTGAACCTCTTGTATATATATCATGATTACTACCATGTCTTTCCAACGAAAAGCCTGCTGCTTCCAGTTTCTTTACTAATTCCCTATTCTTCAAATAGTATCCCCCTTTCAATTATATTATACACATTTTTTGTGTATTTGCAAATATTTTTATGTGTGTTTAATACGCATTTTCATCAATTGAACTTGAATTAATTCTTTTTATTCCATTTTTTACTATAAAGCAGTAAAAAAGGAAGGACAAACCATATATCAATAGTAAATTCCAAGTTGCTACGCTCTATTTAACTATGATATAATATTTTTATGGAAGAAGGTGTTAAAATGAATGAAGAATCTATGTTAACAGATAAACAATATACTGGAATGTTAATAGATGAATTTCAAAGACTTGAGCGTATCCTGAAAGCTGCAAAAAATGAAAATGCAGTAGAAACAGTCAAATTAATTAATGACGAAATGAAATATCTCAGATTAAAATTAGAACCTATCAAATTACCATAGAGCAAGTCAAAAAGTTTGCTTGAAATTGCAAATATTTTCATATATACTCCACTTAGAAAGGTAATCGGATATGCTCCGATTTGCCCTCAGTGAAAACTATTTTTGAAATAGCATCTACTTTTGGACGAGTGGGATGCTATTTCTTTTTATTATTGCAATTATCTATCTGCATCTTTCCGCACAATTCCCTCTCCATCAAACTCCGGGATAAAGCTCTCCTCTGCCACATCCCCTTCCTGGATGAAACCATTCTCAATGCCAAGTCCAATCGCATAATCCACCACCTCATCATATTCCGCTTCTGTTACCCGGCGGCTTAATTCCGGATACTCCCTGTACTGCGGCAATGGCGTATACTGATTCATAATGCTGATAAAAATCTGATTGCCATAGGTCTTAAGAAGATACGATATCACACGCTTGGAATCTTCCACACAGCCCGGCATAACAAGATGGCGCACAATGACACCTTTTCTCATCAGAAGAGACTCCCCGGCTTCGCTGCGCTCCTGATATTCTGCTGCGTTAAATATCCTATTATTCTGTTGATTTGAAACCTTCTTTTTTTCATCTGCCGGAAGTTCTATACTGCTCTCCGCCCTGCCTGCTGCCTGTTCAAAAACAAATTCCGGCTCGCCTACCTGCCGCACCATTTCTGCAATCGCTGCACTGGCATAAGTAAAATAATCCGCCGCATGGGAATACCTGCTGCTGATTGTGCTGTCAACATACTTTAAATCAGGGAGATAAATATCTACATAGCCATCTAACAAGCGAAGTGTTTCCACCTTTTCGTAAGAACTGGTATTGTAAACAACCGGAAGAAAAAGCCCCTGCTGCTTTGCCTGCTTCAATGCCTCAACCACCTGTGGTACAAAATGTCCTGCCGTTACCAGATTGATATTATTTGCACCCTTCTCCTGCAATTCCAGGAAAATTTCTGCCAGCCGCTCTATACTTATTTCAATTCCAGCTTTTCCTGTGGCAATATTGTGATTCTGGCAGAAGATACAGCCTAAATTACAGCCGCTGAAAAATACCGTTCCGGAGCCATTCTGCCCGGAAATACACGGTTCTTCCCACATATGAAGTGCCGCTCTTGCAGCCTTTATAGCTGTTGTCTGACCACAGACTCCCAGTTCACCTTTTTTACGATTTACCCCACATTCTCTTGGGCAGAGCATACAATTTTCCATCTCTTTTGCCTTTCCTTTATTTTTTCTTGCGGTTCTTCCCACTCCCGCCGGATTAGTCTTGCCTTTTCCGATTCTATCATATATAGTTATTCTTGTAGGATATTTTCTTATCGTAACTATAACTTTTTTATATATCCTAACACAAATCTTTGAAATCACAAAGGAGTCTGACTATGAATACATCGATTCAAAACTGCATGGTTGCCCAGTCCGGCGGACCAACCGTTGCAATAAATGCAAGCCTTGCCGGTGTCATTAAAGGTGCTGCCGGCTGCTATGGCACTGTTTACGGTTCCGTAAATGGAATCTTAGGTATTTTAAATGAACATTATCTTAACCTTTCCGAAATTATGGAAGCAGACGATAATGCATTAGAGCGTCTGATTCACACACCGGCAATGTACCTTGGTTCCTGCCGTTTTAAGCTGCCGGATTTTATGGATGATGATTCTTCTTATAACTATATTTTCAAGCAGTTTGAAAAGCTGAATATCGGTGCATTCTTCTATATCGGCGGAAATGATTCCATGGATACCGTATTAAAGCTTTCCGAATATGCCGAGCGTATCGGAAGCAATGTACGCATTATTGGTATTCCAAAGACCATCGATAATGACCTGATGGTAACAGACCACACTCCGGGATTTGGCTCCGCCGCCAAATATATTGCGTCTTCTTTACTTGAAATTGCACATGATACATTTATCTATGCCGTAAAGAGTGTAACAATCGTAGAAATTATGGGACGCGATGCCGGCTGGCTGACCGCCGCTTCCGCCCTTGCCAGAAACGAATACAGCGATGCACCGCATCTTATTTATCTTCCGGAATGCAATTTTGATAAAGATGAGTTCTTAACGGATGTGCGTGCTCTCTTAGAGGAACACAACAATATTATCATTGCGGTATCTGAAGGAATTCATGATGCAGAAGGCAATTATATCTGTGCCGGAGAAAGCAAGGAAGATACCTTCGGTCACAGCCAGTTAAGCGGTGCCGGTAAAGCGCTGGAATATCTGATTAAAGACAATATCAACGTAAAAGTCCGTTCTGTAGAAGTAAATGTATTACAACGTTGCGCTGCCCACCTTTCTTCTGCCACCGATTTAAATGAAGCAGTTGCTTCCGGTGAACATGCTGTTGCTTTTGCAAAACAGGGTATTACCGCTTCTATGGTAACCATGAACCGTACTTCCAATGCACCATATACCATCGAATACGGTTATGCAGAAATCAAAAATATTGCGAACGAAGCAAAATCCGTTCCAAGAGCATGGATTAACGAGCGTGGAAATGACGTTACCGAAGAAATGGTAGCATATCTTCTCCCACTGATTCAGGGCGAGACTTCCATTTCCTATGAAAATGGGCTGCCAAATTATATGAACGTGTCACACCTGACTAACAGACGTTAGTTACCTGCATACACAAAATCCGCTGTCCCGGTTGAGACATTTTAATCTGTCTTTTCCGATACAGCGGATTTTTATTCCGAAATCATCTCAATGAATTTGCCGACTTCAGCCCATGCCCGCTTGGATTCCGGCATCATAAGCATTGCCATCTGGAATACATGAAACATTCCTTCGTAAATGCTTAAGCGGACTTTTACGCCCTGCTTCTTTGCCTTTTCTGCTACGGATGTGGAATCACTTAAAAGCATCTCATAAGAACCTACCTGAATCAGCATTGGCGGAAATCCTGTGAAGTCACCAAACAACGGTGAAATATAAGGATTCGTTTCGTCTGCGTCTCCTACATAATCCTTATTATAAATGAGACTGTCTCTTGTATTTCCAAATAAAGGGTCCCGCTCATAATTCGTATCATAGGATTCACCACTGGCAGTCAGATCTGTCCAGGGAGACATAGCAATCAGTCCGCAGGGAAGTGCTTTCCCATGATCCTTTAAGTACATGCAAAGTGCCAATGCCAGTCCACCTCCGGCAGAATCACCTGCCACAATAATCTGTTCCGGCTTAAATCCACAGCTTAGCAGCCATTCATAGGCTTCCACCGTATCTTCCAATGCTGCCGGGAAAGGATGCTCTGGTGCCACGCGGTAATCGATGGTCAGCACACTGATTCCTCTTCCCACCTCGCTGTAAAGTCCGGCAAAGGTGCGGTAGGCATTTCGCATTTTTCCAATATACCCGCCACCATGCAGCTGCAGAACCACTTTATCTTCCCTCGGATTCTGCATGGAGGTTAAAAGCTCCATTTCAAACTGTGGCATCTTAATTTTCTGCATCAGAAAACAGTCCGGGCATTTCCACGCCGGTTCCACCATTTTCTTACGAAGCTCTCCGGTCTTTAATTTTCTTCCTATCAAGTTATCACTTGCAAAACGGGCAATTAGGTCACGGATGACTCTGCCCTGTACACTCGTCTTACTTTCTTCCATAATCACCTTACATGAAATCTTCTCTTTAACTCTAGTCTGGCTCTGCGGTCACCGATAATCAGCGTTCCGAGGAATAAAAATACCGATATTCCAAATGCCAGTTCACTTAAGCCCGGATGGGTCACGATGTGAAGTGCTATCAAAAGCAGCGGTATCAGGCTGCATACAATTCCAAACAACTGGAACATCAGATAACTCTGCCAGTTTCTGGAATTGATAATCATGAGCAGAACAATACCTGCATCTAACAGCATAATGCCTGCCGGAAGCACATAATTAACCGACCAGCCATGGAATCCCACTATCCAGTCAATCAGAATCACATATAAAATTCCGGATAATGTGGTTGCTATGATTTTCGTCCGATATCCATTATTGCTTAAAATATCCAGCCGGAAAATCAGGAACAGATACCAAAGTCCTGCAATTGCAATCAGGCTCCAGAGTTTTCCCTGATACCAGATATAATTGAGATAGCCTGCTGCCACACTGCCTAATAACACCAGAAAGAATATAATATTTGTCACAAATTTTAATCTTCTGGTGGGAATCCATGCATCCGGATAGGTATTGTGTCCTTCTTCTCCCTCTTCTAACACACTGTGGCACAGCGGACAGATCTGGCTGTCATCTAAGATTTCCACATTACAGTTCTTACATTTACTCATAATACACACCATTACTTTCTATTTCCACATTCAGACCATCCTCTGACAGTTTCCGGAAAAATCCACGCTGCAGGGATGTATCTTTTAAAACAGAACTAAAGGTAAATGCCAGCGTATCCTGATAGGAACAAATCGTTCCCTTGATATTCTGTCCCTTTGACATGGCAAGGAATGCATAAAACATCTTGATATATGGCTGGTAATCCTCTTCCACTTTCACATTTCCAATGTTGGTTACGGTTGATGTATTTGCCAGTGCTGCCGATGTATACACATAACGCATGGCAATATTTTTCAAAAACAGCGGTACTGCTCTTGCAACCAATAATTTTTCATTGGAAACATTATAGGAAAACAGTTCCTCTAAATGCTCTTTATTAATCTGTTGATGAAGACTCTCTGTAGTAATCTTCAATACTTCTTCAAACGTATAGGAATCCTCCACCGGTTCAAACTCTGCAGATACTACCGTAAAAAAGTTCTTGGTGGTAATGGAATTAAAATATGGTCTTAAATTCACCGGAACCGCTACACGAATCGGACGTTTGTCTGGCATGCCATGCAGATATTCCCGATATACGCTGTAAGCAAATGCCGCAACCAGATACTCATTGATGCTGACACCATATTTATGACATACCTCTTTCAATGCCGGAATCTTTACAAATCCATGAATCACTCCAAATTCATCGGTTCGTAATTTTTCCCCTTTGATAAGATATGCTTTCTTTGTCTTATATCCCTTGGCATAGCTGTGCTTGTAATTTTTAAGGAAGCTGTCCTCACGGTTCATGGATGTGTCGCTGCTTAACTTATCTCCCAGCTTCTCCTTCAGTTCCGGATGCACCAGTCTTAAATACTGATAGGTCAGCTCCTTTAAGAAATTGATTCCGCCCATGCCATCTGTCAGTACATGAAAAACCTCAAGGTTAATCCGGCATTTATAATAAGTTACCCGGAAAAGATAGCTGTGGTTCTTATTCTGTCTGATAAAACGGCATGGAAAATGTCTTTCTTCCTGTACTCTTGGAGCACTCTTGCCATTTTCTTCAAAATAATACCAGAAAATCCCCTGACGCAGTCTTAAGTTAAAGCCCGGAAATTTTGGAAGTACGATATCCAGTGCCTGCTGCAGATACTCCGGCTGCACCTCTTCCTTTAAGGTAACTGCAATCCGGTACACATTGCTCATTGATTCTCCTGCAATGACCGGAAAAAGATGTGCCGTATTATCCAGCCGGTCCCATTTGATATCGGTATGACGACGCTTATTATCTTCTGCTTTCCGCTGCTGCTTCTCCTGCTTTTCTAGTTCCTTTGAAGCGGCTTTTTCGTGCCGGCTCTGCTCTTTGACCGCCTGCTTTTCCTGCTTGCTTTCTGCTTTGGCAGCGGCTTTCTCCTGCTTTATCTTCTCTTTATTTTGTTGTCTTAGCTTTTTTTCTTCTTTACTCATAACGAATATTATAAAATAATACGCATAAAAATACAACCGGCGTTTCTAAGCTGTCGGCATTTTTCGTCTCGGCAGGCAGACCTTAAATGTTGTCCGGCCGTTTTCACTCATTACACGAATGGTTCCTCCATGCAGATCCACCAGTTCTTTTGCGATGGCAAGTCCCAGACCCGCTCCCCCGCTGTTGGTCTGTCTCGCTTCATCCCGCCGATAGAACTTGTCAAAAATACGCTGCTGTTCTTCCGGTGATATGGTCTGCCCCTGATTACTGAACAGAATAACGGTTCCCGGTGGCTCCTCCCATGCGGAAATAACAATGGTACTGTCCGGGTTGCTGTAGGCAATGGCATTTTTTAATATGTTATTGAAAATCCGCGCCAGCTTATCTGCATCCCCATATACTTTGCAGTTTTCATCAGCCCGTATTTCCACTTTCTTATGTTCCGGTGCAAGAAGCGGGTAGACTTCATCCGACAGCTGCATCAGCATATAATAAAGGTCTATCTCTGTCGTTGCCAGTTCAATATCCTGCCGGTTAAAACGGGTAATGTCAAAAAATTCATTCACCAGAACTTCCAGTCTCAGTGCTTTGTCCAGGGTGACATGGATAAATTTATCCTGCTGCTCTTTTGAAATATCCGGCATCTCCTCTAATAATTTCAGATACCCAATCACAGAGGTAAGCGGTGTCCGGATATCGTGGGCAAGATACAATACCAGCTCATCCTTCTTCTTCTCTGCCATCTGAATATCATAAAGCTGCCGGTTTAAAGTTGCATTCACGCTGTTTAACTTTTCTTCCATGGCAGCCATTTCCTTTGACATGCGGATCTGTCTGCCATCATGATGCACCAATGCATTGATTCCGTCATCGATTTCCTGAAAATATTTTGTAAATGAATTTAAAAAGAAGTAAAACATCAGACAGAATACCAGTGCAATTGCCCCAAAGAAAATCAGTTCGAAGTGATTTCCGATATTATGCCAATAGAAATCTCTCGCATCTTCATAAGTCATGCTGGTAAAATCATAAAGAAACCTTACAATTCCATCCGCAAATCTGCCCTGCAGCACATACTGGTAGAGAAACCAGATGCCAAAGAAAGCTCCTGCCATCAGTAATATAATCCGGGAAAATATTTTTCGTCTTACCGGTGCAAAATCCAGTTTTTTATTATTATTGTCATCCTTCAATCTTATATCCCACTCCCCATACTGTCTTAATGTATTTTGGACGTTCACCGGTATCCTTAAGTTTCTCCCGCAGATGCCGGATGTGAACGGTTATGGTATTGTTGCTTTTGCTGTAATATTCGTCTTTCCAGATAATATGAAACAGCTCTTCCGCACTGAGTACCCTGCCTTTTGCTTCACACAACGCCTGCAAAATCGTAAATTCTGTCGGTGTAAGTGAAATCTCATCTCCATCCAGATAGCATTCATGTGCACATTTCTTTAACAAAATTCCACGGCATATAATAGTATCATCCGATTCCGTTCCTGCATGATTTGATGCATAAGTTCCATCTGCCGCATCATATGAACCATTTGCAGATGTATTTTCTATTATATTACCGTCGAAAGACATATTCTCTGCCGGCTGGTCCGTCCTTGCTCCATAGCGCTCATAACGGCGTAACTGTGCCTTCACTCTTGCAACCAGTTCCAGCGGAAGAAACGGTTTTGTCACATAATCATCTGCTCCTATGGTAAGTCCGGTTATTTTATCCACTTCGGAATCTTTTGCAGTTAACATAATAA
>UMBS01029160.1_pt1 | contig 19878 bp, 15 predicted proteins | sample 1964031 | NCBI WGS metagenome assembly UMBS01 (sample SAMEA4835948, study PRJEB28245) | human gut metagenome | biome: gut microbiome; material: fecal sample | place: Denmark | collected 2008 | reverse complement strand
TACAACAGCAGATGCTGAACAAGGTTCTAATGCAAGCTGGGCAGGAGTTATTATTTTATTAGATATCGCATATGTCATAAAATCATATGCTCCAAGGCTTCCTGCTGCTAATGCTGAATATCTTGAATTCTCAGAATTCATATCAAGCACTCCCTGTTCATACAAAAGCATACATACCTGTCTTCCTGATATAGAACCAGAATTAATCATATATTTATACATTTTCTTATAAAATGAAGTATCTTCCCTTAAATATCCATCAATATAATCAAGAAGTGCATCATATGATTCTTGTAAACTTGTGTACTGTTCAGTAGAGAAAACATTAAGATTAATCCAATTCTTAGCTATTCCGTGTGTCAGAAGTTCTTTAAGACTTGTTCCATCTGCCTGTGTCCAGTCCTTATATACATCATCTGTTGTATCGACATTAGATGTATTAAATACCCCTCTGTCTTTAAGGCTTGTATACACATACCATATATAAAGCTGCTGTTCTTCGTTTAGCTTTCCATAAGGTGTATCACCGTCAGCTAACTCACTTCGTATCCAGTCCATTGTACTGTCCTGTTTTGAAAGAAAAGCTGAATAAACCTGTGCCTCCGTGTCTGTACTCTGTTCAGCGATATGCTTTATTGACACAATATTGTTATCAATAAGTGCAAAATATACTTCTTTAGCAAGAATGTATACAGTATCTACACTTCCGTTAGAAGTATATGAATACTTGGTATCACCACTTGTCATATAAGTAAGAAGTATCTGTACAAGTCTGTCCTCAATTGCATTATATAGATTTTTCTGAAGATTAATATCGATTGTAAGGTACACATCATTGCCAGTCTCCGGGTCTGTCTCACCAAGTACCTCTGTAATTCGTCCTACTGTATCTACATAAACCTGTCGTTCACCCTTAGTACCTGAAAGCACTGATTCCATACTCTTCTCAATGCCACTCTTACCCACAGTATCGTTACTGTCGTACTTATCTCCAAGTGTTTCTAACTCGCTTGTAGATACTGTACCTGTGTATCCTAATATCTGTGAGCAATATACACTGTCCACATATCTTCTTATATATTGTTCTTCTACTGTAACACCTGTCAGATCATCTGAACTCTCAAGTATTGCCGCAACAGTTTCATCTGATACCTCATTGGCAATTGTAAAAGAAATGTATCTGTTATATGAATTAGCAGACATATATCTTCTTAAATTAACAATCATAAGTGCATGGTCAACAGAAAAACCTGCTGCTTCTACCATATACCCCTGTGATTTAAGGAAACTAACTGTTGATGAAAGAACCGTTGCCTGATTTTTTGAACTATCAGACGCAACAACAACCTCATACTTTTCACATAACTGTCTGAAAAGCTCCTGTGCTGTTACATTTCTTTCTTCATCACTAAGCTCACTTATTGAACGTTTGCCATATATATCCCTTAAAAATCTTAAAAGTTCATTATCCTTTATATTGAATACATACTGTCCGTCTTCATATACAATAGGAAAATCATTAGAATATGTATCTCCCTTTGCCTCAATAATATCAAGTGTCTTATCTATTGAAGCATTAAGCTTTTCATTCTTCTCTGCGTTATTGTTATATTTACCGCTGTCACTTATTCTTACGGCATATGCAAGGTCATTATAAGCAAGAAGCACACCATTCTTGTCGAATATTCTTCCTCTTGTCGCCGCAACGCTCATATCTTTCTGTATAGAACTTGATAAATCTTTTACATAAGACTCTCCATTGATTATCTGCAATCCAAACAGCCTGTTAATAAGCACGCCTACCAATATGGCAAATACCAATATAAGTGGAAAAATTCTTGATTTGAAAAGACTTAATATATACTCAAATACTTCCTTCATCTAATATACCTTTTTTCCTTTTCTTCCATTGAATATCTAATATTGAATCGAACTTCATCAAAGGATAATACAATACCAATGCTACAACTAATGTATACACAACCTCCGGCATAATAAATCTTCTTAAAAAGAAGTCTACATTCAGCCTGTTGTGTAATAAGAAATTGCCTATATATGATAAAAATTCAAAAACAAAATCAGATGCCATTATCATTGCCAATGGAATAAGGACTTCAACCTTCTCATATTCTTTATAAAATATTCCCGAAAAATATCCTATGTATACAAAAACCAATGCTGAAAATCCAAACAGTGAAGAAAAGAAAAGATCATACATAACACCTGATAAGAAGCCTACTAACATTCCTTCATTCCTGCCTTTAAAAAAGCCAAACAGCACCGGCAGTATTATAAGCAGATTAGGTGTAATGCCACCTATTCCGATAGCATTGCCAAATGTAACCTGTATCAGATAAAATAATAATATTAAAATTATTTCTGCAACTTTCCTTTTCATAACACTCCTGCTTTAAATCACTGATTTTTCATTTCCGTTATAATAAGTACCTCTTGAAGATTATTAAAATCAACTGCTGGGACAAGATAACCTGACTGTGTCAGATTATTAGAGTCCGCTGTTACATCCTTTGCATATCCTATAAGAATTCCCTGAAGATATTTGTCGCTGATATTGGAAGTAACTATCTTATCACCATTTCTTACTGTTATATCAGCCTTAATATGGTTAAGATGTACAAGACCACTGTCAGAAAGCTCAATATCTCCCTCAACTATACAGGTATCATTAGTATCTATTAACATTCCACTTACTGAATTATTATCTTCAATAATTGTCTTGACTATGGAATAATTCTTTCCTACCTCAGCAACTATTCCAACAAGACCACCACTTGCAATAACATTCATATCTTTCTTAATTCCGTCATCAAGGCCTTTATCTACTTTAAATGCCTTAGACCAGTTATCTGTTGTAACACCGATAACTCTTGCACCTACTTTAGTATAGCCCGGATACTTCTCGTCAAGCTTATATAGCTCTCTAAGACGTGTAAGTTCATAGGAATCCTGTCTTAACTGGTTGTTCTCTTCTGTCAGATTATCTATCTGGTTCTTTAACTCATTATTCTCGTCTAATACAACTGAGATTTCCTGTAAAGTAGTAACTTTATCATAGGTCCAAAGTCCAAGATTATTCATTCCCTTCTGCAACGGAACAACAACCATAGAAACAGCATTTCTTAAAGGTGCTACAAGACTATCTGTAAAGAAGCTTGTTGAAACAAATATTATACATACAACCGTCACTGCAATAAGAATGTATCTTGATGTCATATATGAAGATAATTTTTTTCTCATATTACCTGTCCTTAATCATAATTTTTATCTTGTGGAGTATATGCAACCTTAGAAAACTGTGGGTTATTTACTACTCCTATAAGACCTCTTACAACACTTTCAGAAGGCTGGTCTACGATATTAACATTAAGATTAGTCTCCTGCTTTATAAACTGTTCAAGATTGTTAATCTGTGATGTACCACCTGATACATATACACCATTCTTAATAATATCAGCTGCAAGTTCTGGTGGAGTTCTCTCAAGTATAACTTTGATTGCATCCATAATTGAGTGAAGTGCATCAACAATCGCATTATAGACAACATCTGATGATACATCTACGCTTACAGGAAGTCCTGAAAGTACATTACGTCCAAAGCCGAGTGCAAATGTTTCTTCAACCTTTACCGCACTTCCAAGTTCCTTCTTTAAGCTTTCTGCTGTCTTGCTTCCTATTACAAGATTGTATACCTTTTTAACATTATTGATAATGCAGTCATCAAGCTTATTACCACCAATCTTGATTGACTTGCTTATTACAATACCACCTAATGACAATACAGAGATTTCTGTTGTCTCTGCACCGATATTAACCATCATAATACCTCTTGACTTAGTTACATCAAGACCTGCACCGATTGCATCTGCAACTGGCTTATCAACGATATATATATTCTTGGCTTTAACTTTTGAATCAGCAACAAGTTCATAAAATGCTCTCTTTTCTACTTCAGTAACATCAGTAGGAACTGCAATATAGAAATCATTATTGCCTGTATTCTTCTTATCTCCATTAACCTTATTAAAAAAATTAAGAAGTAAAGTCTGCATATTCTCAATATCTGCAATCACACCAAACTTAACCGGGAACGAAACATCAATATTCTCTGGTGCTTTCTCATACATTTCATATGCTTCATCACCAAATGCTAAAAGGTCTTTCTTATTAGCAATGGCTATAATGTTCTTCTCATTTAATATTGTATCTTTTTCTTTACAGCACATTTTAAAATTACTTGTACCAATATCAATTCCATATACGTTAGACATATTTTCTTCCTTTCCTGTAGCAACAATTCTATTGTCTCAAATAACCACATTCATTAAGACTTGTGAAATTATTATCTCCAATAATTATATGATCTATCAGATGTATTCCAAGAATAAGACCCGCCTTTCTTATCTGCTCTGTAACACTTATATCCTGCGGACTTGGTGCTGGATCACCGCTTGGGTGGTTGTGAATAAGAACTATGCTTACCGCTTTGTTCTTACAAGCTTCACTAAACACCTCTTTAACTGAAACAAGTGAGCTGTTCACCGTTCCGATTGATATAACACTGTCCTTAATAAGATTAAGCCTGCTGTCAAGCATTACAAGAACAAGACGTTCTTTGGTTAAATGTCTCATATCCTGCATATAATACTCAGCAATAGCATATGGCGATGAAAAATCCAGTCTTTTCCCTGCTGACTGCTTGGCAAGTCTTCTTGACAACTCACAGATACACTTTAACTGTGCCGCCTTCGCAAGCCCTATTCCCTTGATATCCATAAGTTCATCAATAGACATATCAAATAGTCCTAACAATCCTTTGTTATGGGACTTGTCAAGAATATCCTTTGCAAGCTCTCCCGCAGGCTTTCCTGATACACCAGTCTTTATTATCGCTGCAATAAGTTCTGTATCAGTAAGCGACTGTTCACCAAGTGCTATACATTTCTCGTATGGTCTTAAGTCTTTAATACAATCTTTGTCACATATTAAATTGTCATTCATAAAATCTTAGATAAGATTTACCCTAAATAAATTTATATATAACAATTGCGAGTATAACGCCAATAATACTGGCAATTGTTATCTTAATCTGAATTGAAAATGTAAGAACAATAAATCCCAGATTAAGAATAACAGGACTCTCCATAAGTCCCGCCCCAAATGACTGGCCATATGAAAGCCAGCTAAGTGCTGGTATGCCCGATGTTATCTCAGCTATAAGCCCACCCAGCACAATACCTATAAGAATGAACAGTATAAGAAACCAGCCATTCTTGTACTTGGAAATACTACTCATATTCCTCCATTCTTGCGTATTAATATTAATAATACGCTAACATTTTATCAACTTTTTTATAAGAATACAATATTAACTATTCAATATATTATAATATTATTAAAAAACTGACTAATGTAGTATAACACAATTACTAAATCTTAAGAAGCCCTTTTTCATACATTTTCTGCATACTCATCATAATTCCAAGCTTAGCGTGGTACCATGTAAGACCACCCTGGAAATATACAGCATATGGTTCTTTTACAGGACCATCCGCACTAAGTTCTATTGATGACCCCTGTACAAATGCACCTGCTGCCATAATAACATCTGAATCATAACCTGGCATTGCCCAAGGCTCAGGTGTTACAAAGCTGTCAACTGGTGCTGCTGCCTGAATACCCTTACAGAAAGCTATAAGACCTTCCTCTGATTTTAACTCAACTGCCTGAATAATGTCATATCTTTCCTCTGTGGCATCAGGGACGCACTTAAATCCAGCCTTTTCATATACATTTGCTGCAAATACAGCGCCCTTAAGTGCACCGGCAACTACAGTTGGTGCAAGGAATAATCCCTGATAGAAATCTTTGTTGACACCAATTGTTGCACCAACCTCTTTTCCAAGACCCGGTGAAGATAATCTGTAAGCTGCCTGTTCAATGCAGTCTTTTCTTCCTGCTATATATCCTCCACAAGGTGCAAGTCCGCCACCTGGATTTTTAATAAGTGAACCGACAACCATATCCGCACCGACTTCTGATGGTTCAATCTTCTCAACAAATTCACCATAACAGTTATCTACCATACATATAACGTCTGGTTTGATATCTTTAATAAAATGTATAAGCTCGCCAATTCTTTCAACAGATAATGTCGGACGCGTTGCGTAACCCTTAGAACGCTGTATAGTAACAAGCTTAGTCTTTTCATTAATAGCTTTTCTTATTCCATCATAATCAAAGCTTCCGTCATCTAACAGATCAACCTGTCTGTATGATATATTGTATTCTGCAAGACTTCCCTTTGATGGTCTTATTCCTATAATCTCATCCATAGTATCATATGGCTTGCCAACTGGCGATAAAAGCTCATCACCTGGTCTTAAATTAGATGAGATAGCTACATTTAAAGCATGTGTTCCACATATAATCTGTGGTCTTACAAGTGCGTCCTCTGTCTTGAATATATCTGCATATACTCTCTCAAGAGTATCTCTTCCCTCATCATTATATCCATATCCGCTAGTACCTGAAAGGTGCATCTCAGCGACCCTGTTCTTCTGCATAGCCGCTATAACCTTTAACTGGTTATACTCAGCCACTTCATCAATAGCTTCAAATCGTTCCTTTAAATTTTCAAGTACATTATTGCCATAATTGTATACAGCTTCATCAATTCCAAGCTGTCCGCAATACATTTCCTTCATTATCTTTCTCCCTGATTGTTAATTTTGCATTACTTAATAATACCACTATCTTTAAGCTTATCAAGCATATAATCCATAATTTTAACGCAATCATAATCATATTCGTTAATATTAATCCAGTCAATAACTTTTTCTCTCCTGAACCACGTAAGCTGTCTTTTTGCAAAATGTCTTGTATCGCCTTTAATCTGTTCCTTTAATAAGTCGATACCATTTTCATCAATAGTGCTTCCATAAGGCTTACCCAAATTGTCCCAGTAATCAAGAATTTCTTTATAGCCTATGCCCTGCATAGAAGTATTATCCCTGACTATGCCCATTTTGGTAAGCAACTGCATTTCATCAATAAGACCATCATCGAACATAATATCAACTCTTTTATTAATCCTCTCATAAAGATTATCCCTTATGTCATTAAGAACAAAATATTTATAATTATATGGTGAATCTTTTTTTCTCTGCTCCTCGTTGTGTTCAGATATTCTGTTGCCAGTCTGCTTGTAATATTCCAGTGCCCTTACAACTCTTTTTACATTTCTGTAATGTATGCTCTCTGCTGATTTAGGATCCACATTTTTTAACATCTCATAAAGATACACAGCACCTTTTTCTTTTTCAAGCTGGTATAACTCCTGTCTATACGATGTATCCGCATCGTTGTCTTCAAATTCTATATCATACAATAAAGCCTGTATATAAAATCCTGTACCACCTACAATCATAGGTATATAGCCGTCATTTCTTATCTGTTCTATAGCCTTTAGTGCTTTTTCTTTAAATATTGTGACATTAAACTCCTCTGTAGGTTCTATTTCGTCTATAAGATAATGCTTTACGCCTTGCATTTCAGAAGATGTAATCTTAGCAGTTCCTATGTCCATATGCCTGTATACCTGCATAGAGTCTGCACTTATTATCTGTGCCCCAATCTTTTTTGCAAGTTTAATAGAAAGTGAAGTCTTTCCGACAGCAGTTGGCCCTGTAAGTATAATTAAAGGTTGTTTACACATACACTATTCCCCTTTTACACTATTCGTTTAAATTTCTTTTCTATATCATATTTACTCATAACTATAAGCGTTGGCCTGCCGTGTGGGCAGTTATATGGATTGTCAGCTTTCATAAGTTCTTCCATAAGTTCCTTTGCTTCTTCATATGATATTTCGTTATTGCCCTTAATAGCCGCCTTGCACGACATAGATGCCACCTTTTCTGTAAGTATATCCATATCTGTCATTCTGCCATCCTGCATAAGACCATCTATAAGGTCAGTTAACATCTGCCTGTAATCAAGCTTCGGAAAACCTGCCGGTATTCCTGTTACTTTATATTCATTGCCGCCAAATTCTTCTATCTCATATCCAAGCTTATTAAATATTGACATATTCCTTTTAAGTACTTCTTCCTCATTCATATTAAGAGTAAGAATAATAGGCGGCATAAGCATCTGTGTATCAATTTTTTGAGTTCTTAATTTATTCATCGTCTTCTCATAAAGAACTTTTTCGTGTGCTGCGTGCTGATCCATCATATAGAATCTGTCCTCAAATTCTATAAGCCAGTATGTATCAAATAATTGTCCTATTATCCTGTAATTATTCTTATTCTTCTCATCTAGAAGCTTATCCTCAAATAAAGATATCTGCCTGCTCTCCTCTGCTTTTCTTGAATTGTACTGTACAATATCTTCTTTAATAAGTTTATCAGACCTCACGGTTTCAAATGGCTCTGGAAGCCTTGTTTTATTCATAATCGAAGATTCATTAGCGATAACCTTATTCTCATTTATAGCACCTGAACCTGCCGGTACACCATATTGCTTGACCGTAGCACCTGAATCTGACGGTACATTTTGCTGTACTCCCGTTGCACTATACCCAGCCATCTGCTTTTGTTCTTCTGCCTTCTTTTGCTCCAGCTCATCATTATGAATTTTATTCATAAACTGTCCATCTGGTTCAACTTTTGCCACAAGTTCTTTTCCCTTAAGCGTTGATAATATTGAATCATATACGAAATTGTATACATACTCGTTATTCTGAAATCTCAATTCCATCTTGGTAGGGTGGACATTCACATCAATTATATCCGGACTTATCGTAAAATGTATTACAGTGAACGGATAATTATGAGGCATTATAAAACCTTTATAAGCTTCCTCAATTGCCTTATTAATTATATTGCTCTTTATATAACGTCCGTTAATGTAATAATTCTCGTAAGTCCTGTTACCTCTGTTAATAAAAGGTTTCCCTATATAACCCTCAATCTTAATATCCTGTGTCTTTGCATTAATATCATACAGATTAGCAGTTATATCACGGCCATACACATTATATATAATATCCTTTAATTTCATATTTCCTGATGTATGAAGCTTATTCTGGTTATTATTAATAAATCTGAATGAAACCTCAGGATGTGATAAAGCCATATACTGCATTAACGCATTAATGTATCCTGCCTCTGTCATCGCTGACTTTAAGAACTTTCTTCTGACTGGTGTATTAAAGAACAAATTTCTTATAATAAATGTTGTTCCATCAGGTGCACCGATATCTTCAACAGATATAACCTCGCTGCCCTCTGACTGATACCTCGTTCCTGTTATATCATCCTTAGTCTTGGTTATTAATTCAATCTGCGATACTGCCGCTATACTCGCAAGTGCCTCACCCCTGAAACCAAGTGAGGATACAGTTAAAAGGTCTTCAATTGACTTAATCTTACTTGTGGCGTGTCTTTTAAATGCAATATCTATCTCATCTTTCTTAATACCTGAACCATTATCCGTAACCCTGATAAATGAAATTCCGCCTTCCTTTGCTTCGACAGTTACAGCAGTCGCCCCGGCATCTATTGCATTTTCAACAAGCTCTTTTACAACAGAAGATGGTCTTTCTATAACTTCTCCTGCCGCTATTTTATTAATTGTATTCTGATCAAGTAACTGAATTCCCATATTAACCCTCACTTCACATTAATTCTCATTAACAAAGTATCTGTTCTTAACCTTGCCCTGAAGCTTATAAAGAATATTAAGTGCATCAATTGGTGTCATATTGCTTATATCAAGCTCTTTTATATCCTTTATTATATCATCGTCCTTTACAGTATCAAAAAGTGTCATCTGCTTTACTTCCAGTTCATTGACTTTCTTATAACGGTCATTCATCTTCTCCACTTTCTTTGAATACTGTGCAATATCCTTTGCCTTTTGTGATATATCTGCATCACTGAGTTCTACAACAAGTTCCTTAGCCCTGTTTAATACATTTTCTGGAACACCTGCTAATTTGGCCACCTGTATTCCGTAGCTCTTATCTGCACCACCTTTTATAATCTTTCTTAAAAATACGATGTCATCCCCGCACTCTTTAACTGCTATACAGTAATTATTAACGCCATCAAGTGTTCCTTCAAGCTCTGTCAATTCATGGTAATGAGTTGCAAACAGTGTCTTTGCTCCTAATATCTTAGTGTTTGCAATGTGTTCAACAACCGCCCACGCTATACTAAGGCCATCAAATGTACTTGTGCCTCGTCCTATCTCATCAAGAATTATAAGGCTATTAGATGTCGCATTACGGAGAATATTAGCAACCTCTGTCATCTCAACCATAAATGTAGACTGTCCGGAAGCCAGGTCATCAGATGCACCTACTCTTGTAAATATCCTGTCTACAATACATATATTAGCAGAGTCTGCAGGGACAAAGCTTCCTGTCTGTGCCATAAGGACAATAAGAGCTGTCTGCCTCATATATGTTGACTTACCAGCCATATTAGGTCCTGTTATTATCGCAACCCTGTTGGAATTACTATCAAGATATGTATCATTGGCTATGAACATATCATTGCTTATCATCTTCTCGACTACCGGATGTCTTCCATTCTTTATATCAATTACACCCTTATCGTTAATCTTAGGCCTTACATAATTATTCTGTGTCGCAACAACTGATAATGAAGCATATGCATCTATCATAGCAACCGCTTTTGCTGTACCCTGTATGCGGACTACCTGCGAGGCAATACGTTCCCTTACCTCGCTGAAAAGGTCATATTCCAAAGAATAAAGCTTATCCTCTGCACCAAGAATTACATCTTCAAGATGTTTAAGCTCATCTGTTGTATAACGCTCTGCATTAGTCAATGTCTGCTTTCTTACCCATTCAGGAGGTACTTTGTCCTTAAATGAATTTGTCACCTCAAGATAATAGCCAAACACTTTGTTATATTTAACCTTTAATGTCTTAATTCCTGTTCTTTCTTTCTCTCTTATCTCAAGCTCAGACAGCCATTCCTTTCCTTTTATCTTGGCATCTCTTAACTCGTCAGCCTCTTTTGAATAGCCCTCTTTTATAATACCTCCATCTCTTACTGATATTGGTGGTTCTTCAACTATAGCTGAATTAATAAGCTCGTACAAATCAGCAAGGTCATCAAGCTTATCATAGCAGGCTGCAAATTCCTCTGAATGGAAATTACCTATAATCCTCTTAATATGTGGAAGCATTTCAAGTGTATTCCTGAAAGCTATTAAATCCCTTGGATTGGCTGTCTTACAGCTTATCTTAGTCATAATTCTTTCTATGTCATACACTGGATTAAGGTATTCCCTTAATTCTTCCCTGTCGATAAGGCTGTCGCCCAATTCTTGTATACAGTCCTGTCTTTTAATTATATCATCTTTGTTAATAAGCGGCTGTTCAATATAAGAACGTAACATTCTTGCACCCATAGCTGTCTTAGTCTTATCAAGCACCCACAGAAGCGAACCCTTCTTCTGCTTTTCTCTCATTGTCTCAACAAGCTCAAGATTTCTTCTTGATGAGCTGTCAATAAGCATATATTTGCCTGACGAATAAGGAAGAAGTGTTGTGATATGAGGCATATTGCTTTTCTGTGTCTCATATAGATAAGTCAGGAGTGCACCCGAAGCTATTATTCCAACTGTATAATCTTTTAAACCAAGTCCATCTAACATCTCCATATGAAAATGTTCCAGAAGCCTTTTCTTACAGGTCTCCTCGTTAAAATACCAGTTATCAAGCGTTGACATAGCTATTCCAAGTTTTGTATTGACAGTATCAAGATTAATTCCACTCATTGCGAAGTATTCATTAACAATTATCTCCGATGGCACGAACTTATTAATCTCATCTATAAGCTCACTTCCACCGGCTAACTCTGTCACAAAGAAATCACCCGTTGAATAATCCGCTATTGAAACTCCAAGATTATCACCAAGATATACTATACTCATCATATAGTTGTTCCTTGTTTCATCAAGTCCAAGTGTATTAATATTAGTTCCCGGTGTTACCACCTTTATTACTTCTCTTTTTACTATGCCCTTTGCCTGCTTAGGGTCTTCCATCTGCTCACATATTGCAACTTTATAGCCTGCTGATACCAATCTGTTAATATAAGTCTCCGCAGCATGAAAAGGAACGCCGCACATAGGTGCACGTTCCTTTTGTCCGCAATCTTTTCCTGTGAGAGTAAGCTCTAATTCCTTAGATGCAACTACAGCATCATCAAAGAACATTTCATAAAAATCACCAAGTCTGTAAAACAGTATACAATCCTTATATTCATTCTTTGTAGCAATGTAATGCTGCATCATTGGTGAATACTCAGCCATCTTTATCCTCCAGTCATCCTGCTTATAATATTAATCGTTCTTTGTTCCCATATAATAGAAGCCTTTACATTCATCAAGATGTACATTGACTATACTTCCTATAAGTTCTTTGTCACCCTTGAAATGGACTAAAATATTATTAGTCATTCGTCCTGTTACAAATGTATTATCGTGGTCATCTATATCCTCAACCAATACATCCATATCCATACCTTCATATCTCTTGATATGTTCGTGGCTCACCTCAGATACAGTTGCTAACAATCTATTAAATCTGTCTTTTACTATATCTTCACTAACCTGTCCGTCCATCTTGGCAGCAGGTGTTCCAGTTCTCTTAGAATATATAAATGTGTAAGCACTGTCATACTTTGCTTTTCTTACAACATCAAGTGTATCCTCAAAGTCTTCCTCTGTTTCACCTGGGAAGCCTACAATTATATCTGTTGTAATAGATATATCCGGGATTGTATTTCTTATCTTGTCTACCAGTTCAAGATAATGCTCCTTAGTGTACTGTCTGTTCATAAGCTTAAGAAGACGGCTGCTTCCTGACTGTAATGGAAGATGTATATGGTTACATATCTTGCTGTTATCTCTTATTGCCTCTATAAGCTCATCTGATAAATCCTTTGGATGAGGTGTCATAAATCTTATTCTCTCAAGTCCGTCAATCTTGGCAATCTCTCTTAAAAGCTCGGCAAATGTAACATTATCGTCAAGTGTCTTGCCATAAGAATTAACATTCTGTCCAAGAAGCATTACTTCCTTTACACCGTCACTTACAAGTCTTTCAATCTCTCTTATTATCTCTTTTGGCTCTCTTGATTTCTCCCTGCCTCGCACATATGGAACAATACAATATGTACAGAAGTTATTACAGCCAAACATAATATTGACACCAGACTTAAATGGATACTTTCTTGAAGTTGGAAGCTCCTCAACAACCTCCTTAGTAGAATCCCATATATCAATAACCTGTTCATCACCTGTAAAGCACATATACATAAGCTCTGCAAGCTTGAAAATATTAAATGTACCAAACACAATATCTACGAATTTGTAAGATGTCTTTATCTTTTCTACAACTTCCGGCTCCTGCATCATACAACCGCACATTGCAATAATCATCTCGCCATTTGCTCTCTTAACCTTTTTTAACTGTCCAAGACGTCCGTATACCCTTAAGTTGGCATTTTCTCGTACTGTACAGGTATTGTATATTACAAAATCAGCATTTTCTTCATCGTCTGACTCCTGATAGCCGATATCCTTTAATATTCCAAGAAGCTTTTCTGAGTCCCTTGCATTCATCTGACAGCCAAATGTTGAAACTACAGCAGTAAGTGGTCTGTTAAGTGCTTCTGACTTTTCCTTAACAATCTTTCTGCAAGCCTTTAAATAGTAATACTGTCTCATCGGCTCGTATTCTGGAACCGGAGCAGATAAATCTATGCTGTTAATCATATTCTCAATTGTTGTATCCATTATTTATATATTACCTCTTTATTCTTTCCTGTTGTTTAATCATTCTGCAAAATTCAACGTCTTTGACAGGTTTGCCGTAATAATACCCCTGTATATAATCAGCCTCAAGCTTTGTTACAGCCATCAATTCATCTTTTGTCTCAACACCCTCAACGCATATTTTAACACCCATCTCGTGTGCCATTTTTATAATAAAGCTGACAAGTATTCTGTTGTTATCTGTAAGATGTATATCAGTAATAAATGCCCTGTCTATCTTTAAGATACCAAACATCTTATCCTTCATATATTCAAAATTAGAATATCCGGTTCCAAAATCATCTATTGCAAGTAAAAAGCCATTATCCACGAATTCTTTAAGAACTCTTTTTATCGCAATATTAGAATCCATCTGTATGCTTTCAGTAATCTCAAATACAAAATGTTCATTTCCAGCATCATATTTGTTTATATTCTCAATTACATCTTTTATAACATTGCTCTTTGCAATCTGTACAAACGAAAGATTAATATGCATAACAAACTGGGGTATTATCTTTACCCATTCGTTGCATTGGGCAGCAGCTGTATCTATAATCCATCTTCCCAATGGTATAATAAGCGAGCTTTCTTCAAGCAGTGGAATAAACTCTACAGGCGACATAAAACCATATTGGTCACTTTTCCATCTTAAAAGTGCCTCTGCACCCTCAATCCTACCTGTATCAGCATCAACAATCGGCTGGTAAAACAATTCAAATCCTTTGAAATTATCATTAACACTAGACCTTAACTCGCCCTGAATTTCAAGCCTTTTTATATAATTAGCATAATCAGCCTTATCAAAAAATTCAAATCTGTTCTTTCCGTTAAGCTTTGCTTTATGCAGGGCAAAACGGGTATTCTTAATAATATCTTTATAGGTATCTGTATTAGTATCAAACGCATACGCACCTGCTGATATATTAAAGAATACATCATATCCTCTGTCATCAATAACACTGTCTATATCTTCTCTTATAGTCTTGTATAACATCTTGGCATTTTTCTTAATATCACCGCTCATATCAAGGGATACTATTATGAACTCGTCTCCTCTTGTCCTATATACAGAAAATGTCTGTTCTTTGGATTGTCTGACAAGAATGCCTGCCAATATTGCAAGCACCTCATCGCCTGTCTTAGTGCCATATTTCTCATTAATCTCTTTGAAATTATCAATCCCTATCTGCATAATACAGCCTGTATGACCATCGCTCTTTACAATATCGTCATACCTGTCTTCAAGAATTAAATCTGTATATATGCCGGTTACATTATCATATCTGTTCTTTTTCCCAATCTCTGATACACGGCCTATCATATAATTAATACCATTTCTTCGTACCAGCTGTCCGCGGCAGCTTATAAATACATATCCGTTCTTTCTTGATTTCCAGCGGTATTCCATATTATGACAGCTTATATGTCCATTCTGAAGTTCACTAATATTGTTAAATACAGCTTCATAATCATCTGGATATATTACATCCTTTAACTTTCTTCCCGCATTACTGAATTCTGCAACATCAAGTTCAAAATCCTTTGTTATAGAACTACTGTATATCGCATAATCATCACTTAAGTCATATATGTATAGATAATCATCTGTGCATTTAGATATTATAGATAAAAAATATTTCCAGTCTGCTATATCTTCTCCCATTTGTCCCATAATATTCAAGCCCTATTCTCTAACCTGTCCATTGCCATATATTATATATTTACTTGTTGTTAACGCCTCAAGTCCCATAGGTCCTCTTGCGTGTATCTTCTGTGTACTTATACCTATCTCTGCTCCAAATCCAAATTCAAAGCCGTCAGTAAATCTTGTAGAAGCATTTACATATACACAAGCCGCATCTATCTCATTAAGAAACTTCTGTGCATTATTATAATCTTTAGTTATTATTGACTCTGAATGACCCGTATTGTACCTGTTGATATGTGCAATTGCCTCATCTATATTATCTACTACTTTAACAGATATAATATAATCAAGATATTCACGTCCCCAATCCGTATCATCTGCCTTTATTATTCTGTTATCTATAGCTAAAGCTTTCTCATCACCACGTATCTCTACATTCTTGGTCTTTAACTTATCTACTATTACCGGAATAGCTTCACCTGCAATATTCTTATGAACAACAAGCGATTCGCACGCATTGCATACGCCAATTCTTTGTGTCTTGGCATTGTATATTATATTCACCGCCATATCTATATCTGCATATTCATCTACATATATATGGCAGTTTCCTGTTCCTGTCTCTATTACAGGGACTGTGCTGTTATTGACAACATTTTTAATAAGACCTGCTCCACCTCGTGGTATAATTACATCTACATACTCATTAAGGTGCATAAGCTCATCAACATACTTTCTATCTGTTTCAGAAATGTAACTTATGACATCAGGGTCTATTCCAAGTCCTTTTAATACATCTGTTATAACATTCACAATTGCTATATTAGAATTAACAGAATCGCTCCCGCCTCTTAATATGCAGGCATTAGCTGACTTAAAGCAAAGTCCGAAAGCATCTGCTGTAACATTAGGCCTTGATTCATATATAATCGCAACAACTCCTAATGGAACAGTCTTTTTACCAATCATAAGTCCATTAGGACGTGTCTTCATTGACTTGACCTCGCCTATTGGATCGTCAAGTCCTGCAAGAACTCTTAAGCCGTCAGCCATTCCTTCTATTCTGCTCTCTGTAAGCATAAGTCTGTCTAAAAGAGCTGTGCTCATATTATTCTTCTTGCCATTAGCAAGGTCAATAGCATTAGCTTCTCTTATGTAATCACTTCTTTTTACAAGGGCATCAGCAACCTTTAATAAAGCATTATTTCTTTCCTTAATGCCAAGCTTTGCAAGATATGTGGACGCTTTCTTTGCATCACTGCCCATCTGTGTTAATGTCTTCATATCAATCCTCACTTCCGTGCATAACTGCACTAATACTTAATAACTAATTATCATTTATAAGTATTTTTACAACTCCTCAATATCCATATCTCTTTATTAATTACAGCTCCTGAGCTGTTATAATTCTTTTATCAGTTATAATCATATCTGGTCTTATGTCGAATTCCTCTGCCGGTATATCATCAAGCACCTGATAATCAAAGCATATGGCTGTCTTATAATATCTGTCGCCATTCTTAACAAGATATCTGTCATAAAATCCACCGCCGTAACCTATTCTGTTAAGCGTAACATCAAAAGCAAGCCCCGGCATAACAAGAAGTCCGTCTTGTGGAATTTCATAGTCGTCAGATACAGGTTCTTTAATTCCCATATATCCATCCTGCAAGTCATCATAAGAATTAATTCTTACAAATTCCATATATTTATCTGACCTGTCTTCTTTATTAATTATAACCTTAGGAACATACACTTTTTTGCCACGTTCAAGGCTTTTATTAATAATACCCGATGTTTCGACTTCCTGATTATAGCTTACATATATAAGTATATTATCATTGTCCTGATATTCCTTTGACAACTCAAGTCTGTCTGTAATTATTCTGCTTCCTGCAGTTATTTCTTCAACAGACATAGCCTTTTTCTTATTAGTTATTAATGTTCTGATTTCTTTCTTATTCTGCTTTACTGTCATTATTCTTCATCTTCTCATCATGTCTTTGCTTTACATCTATAATAGAACCATCTGGATTTTGTATCTTTATTGTCTCTAATGTGCCTCTTAAATTATTACGGAATGCCGCAACATATTCTTTTCTTAATCTAATCTGTTCTTCGGCTTCTTCCTTTGTAAGACCTTCACCCTTAGACTTATGATAGAGTTCATTTATTCTTTTAATTGTATTCTCTGTTACCATATATTCTCCATTCTTATTATATCAACTTCCTACAATGTAAATACAAGCAGGTCATCTCCATTTACCATACAGGTATTAAATTGTGCTTTCTTCTTAAGAAGTGCGTGGTGTATATCCGGAAACTTGTAGGCTTCAATATACTCTGAACCTTTTTTGATAAATGGTATTCTGTGCTTTATATGGGTGACAAGAATTACATCATTACATACATATTGTATCTGCATATTAGAAGGAATCTGATATTCCTCTTTCTGCGTATTAAGATTAATAAGATATGTCACATCTTTGTCCTTCTTTATTGTGTAGGGATTGCCCTCAATAACATATGTATAACTAAGGTCTGATGCTTCCTTAATATCATTATTAATTCTTATCTGCTTTACTTTATTCTCAAAATCATAAAGCACAACTTCTTCTGACATCGCACTTATATTAAACTTTGAATATATAACCCGGTTCTCAGAACGCTTCATATATGCAAATGTCTTGTCCGTATCCGCTGTATCTAATATATCCATAGTAATCTCTGCTGGATTTAACATCATCTCAGATACAAACTGCTTGGTATTAACAATACCTATATATTCCTGATTATGCTTTTCTTCATTAATATCTGTGCCATCGAAGTCTTTTCTACTGCCGAGCTTTAACACACTGTTATTGCCCTCTAACGGAATAATATTATAAAGTCCAAGTCTTTTAAGCAGTGACCCTTCTGTTGATATTTCCCTGTCAGAATTAAAATCCCGAAGCACTACATTAGTCACTTCATTATCTTGTCCGATTTCTTCAATTATTGCAAAATCATATTCCAATACATATATATGTATATGACTTTGTCTGATTTTCTCAAGTTCATCAATCTCATATCTATACACAAGTGTACTCTCGTTATCATCAAATGAATATCTGTACAGCAATATATCTGCCTTGCTGTCTGTAATCTGTTCCGCAGATACATAGAACACATAATCGTGCGTATTATGGGCATAAATAATACTGGCTATATTATATTTCTTGATTTCTGGTGAGATTTCATACCTCTCATTCGTAATAGAATTAAGGATATACAATTTCTTACCAATAAAATCAAGAAACTTATAGTTATCATCCACCATCTGTAACACAAGCCCGTTATTGATTGGTTTGAACACGGCATCTTCTGTATTCCTTATAAGCTTTATGTCCATCAGCACCTCCCCTTAGCCTATGAATTTGACAAGGTCAAAATTCTCGTCTTTACAGCTTACAAAAAGTGTACCGACATCTGCACCTGACATTATCTTAGCAATATTATCAATATCATTGCCATTTGCTATAACCATATCTGCACCTGAGCTTACAGCTATTCCTGCTGCCTTAAGCTTAGTTGCCATACCACCTGTTCCAACACCGCTTCCTGATGTACTCTTGCCCATATTAAGAAGCTTGTCATCTATGACATCTACCTGATTAATAAATCTTGCATCCGGATTAGAATTAGGGTCGTCTGTATACAATCCGTCTATATCTGATAACAATATAAGGAGGTCTGCATCAATAATTGAAGTAACAATTGCTGAAAGCCTGTCATTATCTCCAAAAGTCTGAACCTGTTTAATCTCGTATGTAGATACTGTATCATTCTCATTAACAATAGGAACTGCACCAAGATTTAACAGCTCATTAAATGTATTCTGTGCATTTCTTCTGCTCTTATCATTCATAACTGTAGCCTTAGTCATTAATACCTGTGCCGCTGTAGTACTGTACTCAGCAAATATCTTCTGATATACCATCATAAGCTTTGCCTGTCCAATAGCCGCACACGCCTGCTTTACAGGGAGTTCATCAGGCTTCTCATTAAGCCCTATTGCCATTCTTCCAACAGCGATAGCTCCTGATGAAACAAGAACAACATCCTTGCCAGAATTCTTAATATCCACTATTGTACGCACCAGCTTTTCTATCTTTCCAAGATTAAGCCTGCCTGTTTCATTGTGCATAAGCGAAGAAGAACCTATCTTAATTACTATTCTCTTCTTATCCTTAACTGCTTCTCTTATATTCATTATTATTCCTCACTCCCGCCAGCCTGACTTAGCATAAGCTTATCTGACATTCCTATATGGTTAAATACCTAATAAGGTATTGTACTATACCTCT
>UMBS01050215.1_pt1 | contig 19896 bp, 13 predicted proteins | sample 1964031 | NCBI WGS metagenome assembly UMBS01 (sample SAMEA4835948, study PRJEB28245) | human gut metagenome | biome: gut microbiome; material: fecal sample | place: Denmark | collected 2008 | reverse complement strand
CTTGACCGCTGCCGCCGTTCAAATCCATGGTGATGTTGTATTCTGTCAGTTTCCAGTTCTCGATATACGTCTTGTCGCCCGTCGAACCCTTCGGGATGGTCACGTTCGGCTGCGGCGTCGTGATGCCCTCGCCTGTCCAGCCAAGGAACGTGTAGCCCGTGCGGGTCGGGGTCGGCAGCGTTACGGTTTGCTCCACCGTGTAGAAATACACTTGCGACGAGCCCGCATTGCCCCCTTCCAGCAGCGTAATGATGGTGTATTCAATCACCTGCCAGTTCGCGGTGTAAGTGCGGTCGCCCGTGCTTCCCTGCGGGATTTCAATGGTTTTCTGCGGTTCGGTGATGCCCTCGCCCGTCCAGCCGAGGAAGATGTAGCCCGTGCGCACCGGGGTCGGCAGCAGGAACGCTTCCGATTCCACCGTGTACTGGATGGGACGGATCGGATCGCCGCCTGCCGTGTCCATCGTGATGGTATAAAGCTTGTCCGCCGTCAGCGTCAAGGTCAGCGGCGCGTAGGGCATGAGGAAGGAAACCGCGTCGTTCCCCTCGCTGATACTCAGGGAAACAGCCGGGTCGCTCAGGAAAACGTGGATGCCGCGATAGCCCGCTGCGGGCGCGATTTGCACCGTCACCTGCTCACCCGCGCGGCACAGCAGGTCGTTGCCCTCCGCCGGCATGTCGCTGCCCCAGAGGACGTTCTGCGCGTCGATGGTCACGCGCTGCGTGTCCGCCGTCCACGTCAGCGTAACGATGCGCTTTTCTTCACGCCCCGTTACGGGCAGGAATGCGGCCGTCTCCTCGCCGCGCAGTCCCGTCAGGTGAATGAGGGCACGCTCGTCCGCGCCGAAGTCGCTGCGCTTGAACTGCGTCACCCACTCGCCGCGCTCCTTATCGAAGGTGAAGCTCGCCACGGCGCCGCTGCGCAGGGTCAGGCTCGGCGTGAAGTAATCCGGGCGCGCGCCGCTGATGCGAACGCGGTAGGTGATGCGCCCGTCCTGCTCGCCATAGCGGTAGACGTACACCGGGAATTCCGCTACCAGCGTGCTGTCATCCGTCAGCGGGAACACAACATCGCCCTCGCGGGAAAGATAGACATAATTTTCCGCCACGGCAAAGCAGGATTCGCCGCCATTCAGGCGGTAGACCTTGCTCCACGGGTCTGCGCTGCGCATTTCCGGCAGCAGCACATACTGCTCCTGCAAATCCGGATACTTCTCCGCAAACGCCGCCTCGATGCTGTCCAGCATGTTGACCGCGCCCATCGGGCAGCTGTCGCCCGTGTACTGCACCGTCGTTTCGGTCAGCAGCGCGCCGTCCCAATCCGCCGTTTCCAGCTGCATGTCCTTGGCGCTCTGGTCAACAAGGCGGAAACGCACGGTCAGGCTGATTTTCTTCTCCACCTTCAGCTCGCTGCCCATATGCAGCTGCTGCCCCGGCACAAGCGCGTTCTTGCCCGGATTCAGCACAATATCGCCCGTCGGCAGCGGGTCATCTGTCAGGTTCACGAGGTTCGTCGCAATCCCGATATCGAGATTCATCGGCTTGTCCACCACGATGGTGGAGCGGACATTGCCCTCGCCGTTCAGCGACACATTCCCCGACGCGCCCAGAATCAGCTCCTGAACATCTGCCGCCGCGCCGATGTTCAGCCGCACGTCCTCGTCCGACAGCACATACAGGCGGTCGATTTTGCCGGACGGCAGATTGGCGTTCAGCCCGCCGAGAATCAGCAGATTGCCGTTCATTTCCGGCGCATTGAACTCCGTGTCGCCCAGATGGTCAAAAATCGCGTCGCCAATGAAGGACTCCGGCGGCTGCGTGTCCTTTTTCAACACGGTGATGCCAAACTGCTTGATGTTCTCCTGAAACGCCGGGTCATCCCAGTCCGTATTGTCCCATATGCCAGCGCCGATTTCTTTCGCCAGCCGCTCCAGCGCCGAGTCCTTGCCCTGTGGTGTCTGGTTCTTGTTGATGGTGTTCAGTGTGTTCAGCGCACTCATGTTGTTTTCCACAATCATGGCCGCCGATGCTGTACCCGCCCAAATGATGCTGCATAAGAGCAGGAAAATGGTGCTCCATCGTGCGATTCGCTTCATGCTTCTTCCTCCTTGCTGATAGCTTCCGCGGGCTTTTTTCCCATAGAAATCGCCCTTCTGGTTTCAGTATACCATTGGCAAGCGCTGTTCGCCACCGCCATTCAATGGATTAATTGGACGTTTCCCTGCCCTTTTCCTGCTGAAAATTCCTGCATTCACGCAGATTTCCCGTCAATTCGCGCATGTTTTCCGCCGGATGCACCTTTCCAAGGCAGGAAATATCGGTTGCCAAGGATGGCAAAGTACATCTTTCCAACATGCGAAAAAAAGGCGAACCGGTTTTGAAGCCGATTCGCCCGTGGATTTGTCCAAACTTGGATGGAATTACTTGGCGATGGTGCAGTGCATGAAGTACTTGTAGCCCAGCGGGTTGGAGAAGAAGCCCTGCACGGAGTCGTCGAGCATGTAGATGTCGGTGTAGTAGTACAGCGGCACGATGCAGCCGGTATTCATCAGCATATCTTCCGCGATGTGCATCATGGCATAACGGTTCGTGCTGTTGGTGCAGCTCTTGATAGCAGAAATCAGCACGTCATAGGTTTCCGCCCAAGTGCCATTCTCCACCTTCACGTCGTAGCCGTAGGGGGTCAGGTCGAGGTTGTAGATCTTCAGATCCGCATTCGCGCCCTTGCCGAACTGCACGTCGTTGTTGCCGGAGCCGGTCACCCACATGTCGAGGAAGCAGATCGGGTCGTTGTAGTCGGCAATCCAGCCATTGCGGGCAATGGAGTAGTCGCCGGACTTACGGGTGTTCAGGAAGGTGTTCCATTCCTGGTTGGTCAGGTTCATGGTGATGCCGACCGCAGAAACCGCGCTCTGGAGGTATTCGCCAATCGCCTTGTGGGCTTCGGAGGTGTTGTAGAGGTAGGTCAGGGACGGGAAGTTGGTGAAGACGCCGTTCTCCTCGTCGTAGGTGTAATACTTCTTCAGGGTCTCAACCGCCTTGTCGAAGTTCGCCATGTAGACGTCTTCGTCGTCGGTCACGTCGTAGTAGCCGGTGATGCCTTCCACATGGCCCGCGTTCTTGTAGAACTCAGAGCCGTCCGCATCGGTCATGCCCATAGGAACGAAGCTGGACGCAGGCACCTGACCCGCCTGACCGATTTCTTCAACGATGTAGTTGCGGTCGAACAGCAGACCAATCGCCTGACGGATTTCTGCGCGCGCCGCTTCCGCTTCTTCGGGGGTCATGTTCGCGAGCACGTCAGCGGGCAGGATTTCTTCGTTGATGTTCCAGCAGACATAGTAGGTACCAATCTGACCGGCAATAACGAATTCCGTCGGATACTGTTCCTTCAGGGAAGCGATTTCAGAGGTGGGAACGTCGTCGATCAGCTGCCAGTCGCCCTTCTGGAAGTTCGCCAGCATGTTGTTCGCGTCGTCGGAGAGGTAGAAGTCCAGCTCGTCCATCGTGACCTTGTCCACCGCATGATAGTAGGGGTTCTTGGTCAGGGTGATCTTGCTGTTGTGTTCCCACGCGGTCATGGTGTACGGGCCATTGCCGATGTAGGTGGAAGGATCGGTCGCCCACGCTTCGTTGGCGACGACGTCCTCACGCACGGGCATGTACGCCGGGAAGGCGAGCAGCTCGTTCCAGTAGGCAACGGGGTTGTTCAGGGTAACGGTCAGGGTCTTGTTGTCCACGGCGGTCACAGCGAGGTTTTCCGCCTTGGGGTCGGAGCCGTCCGTAGTGTAGCCCTTGATGACTTCAAACATGTAGCCATAGTCCGCGCCCAGCTCGGAGGAAGCAGCGCGCTTCCACGCGAACTCGAAGTCCTTCGCGGTCAGATCCTTGCCGTCGGACCACTTCAGGCCGTCAACGAGCGTGTAGGTGTACGTCACCGTGCCGTCGTCATTGACCACCGGATCCGGCAGTTCCACCGCGCAGTCCGGCAGGATTTCCAGCTTGCCGTCGTCGGTCTGCGCCCAAGTGGACAGACCTGCGAACAGGTGAGCGACCATCGTCGCGCCGTCCACAGCGGAGTTCAGCGCCGGGTCAAGCGTATCAGGCTCGGACGCGATGCAGACAGCCATGTACGTCTTGCCGTCTTCGGCGACAGCGCACAGGGTGCAGGTCACCATCATTGCGATGGCGAGCAGGAGAGCAGTCAGCTTCTTCATGAAAAAACCTCCCTTAATATTCTGTGACAGCCTTGCTTTTCGTAGACTGTCTGTATCAAAAATGCGTGTTGACGCATCCTTGAAGCAATTTTTTTGCGCGGATAAACACGCGGGCACACTATGCCAGTGTCACCAACTCAATCGCGCGAAAGGGTCAAGGGACGAAGTCCCTTGCAGGGTGCAGGGGCAGCGCCCCTGCCGGAGTCCAGAGGCAGAGCCTCTGGCGCTTCCCCTCACCCTAACTCCTTCACCCGGTGGCAAGCGACGAAGTGCCCCTTCTCGACTTCGTTGAAGGGCGGCATCGACTGCGCGCAGGCTTCGGTGGCGTGGGGGCAGCGCGTGCGGAACGGACAGCCCGACGGCGCGTTCAGGGGGCTTGGAATGTCGCCGGAGAGGACAATGCGCTTGTTCGCGCGCGCAGCCTTCGGGTCAGGCAGCGGAACGGCGGACAAAAGCGACTTGGAGTACGGGTGCAGCGGGTGATTGTAGATTTCCTCCGCCGACGCCAGCTCCACCATCTTGCCCAGATACATCACGGCGATTCTGTCCGAAATATGCCGCACAACCAGCAGGTCATGCGCAATGAACAGGTATGTCAGCCCCAGCCGATCCTGCAAATCATCAAACATGTTGATGACCTGCGCCTGAATCGACACGTCCAGCGCCGAGACCGGCTCGTCGCAGACGATGAATTCGGGATTCACCGCCAGCGCGCGCGCAATGCCGATGCGCTGCCGCTGACCGCCGGAAAACTCGTGCGCGTAACGCGAGGCGTGTTCACTGTTCAGCCCGACATATCCCAGCAGCTGCAAAATGCGCTCCTCCCGCTCCTTCTTGGAGGAATACAGGTGGTGCACATCCAGCGGTTCGCCCACGATGTCCGACACGGTCATGCGCGGGTTCAGCGAGGAGTACGGATCTTGGAACACCATCGTCGCCTTCGTGCGGAACTTCTGCAAGTCCGCTTTCGTCTTGACGGGCTTGCCATCGTAAATGATTTCGCCCGCCGTCGGCTTGTACAATTGGAGGATGGTGCGCCCAACGGTCGTCTTGCCGCAGCCGGATTCGCCCACCAGACCGAGCGTTTCGCCCTTGTTGATGGTGAAGGACACATCATCGACCGCCTTCAGCGGCTTGGTGCGGAAGAAGCCCATGTTGATGTCAAAGTATTCTTTCAGTCCCTTGACTTCCAGCAGCGGCTGGTGCATCTGCGCTTCAGACACAGGGCACTCCTCCTTCCTCCGTGATGCTGCCGTCCTCCACGCCCTTCTTGACGTTCATCCAGCAGGTTGCCATATGGTCGTCATTGATGAGCATCCGAACCGGCTTCTCTTTCAGGCAAATCTTCATCGCCGCCTCGCAGCGGGGCGCAAACGGGCAGCCCTTAGGCATGTTCAGCAGGTCAATCGGCGTACCGGTAATCGGCTCCAAGCGCTGTCCGTTGTTCTCCGCCGTCGGGATGGAGCGCATCAAGCCCTTTGTGTACTCGTGGCGCGGGTTGTAGAAGATTTCATCCGCCGTCCCCTGTTCGCAGATGGAACCGGCGTACATGACGATGACCTCGTCGCACATCTGGGCGACAACGCCCAAGTCGTGCGTAATCATGATAATCGCCATGCCCATCTTCTTCTGCAAATCGCGCATCAAATCAAGAATCTGCGCCTGAATCGTCACGTCCAGCGCGGTCGTCGGCTCGTCGGCAATCAGGATGTCCGGCTCGCACGCCAGCGCCATGGCAATCATTACGCGCTGCCGCATACCGCCCGACAACTCGAACGGGTACTGCTTCATGCGCTTTTCCGGTTCGTTGACGTTGACCAGCTTCAGCATCTCCACCGCGCGTTCGCGCGCCTGATGGCGGTTGCGGTCGGTGTGCAGCAGAATCGCTTCCATCAGCTGCCGGCCAATGGTGTAAGTCGGGTTCAGAGACGTCATCGGGTCTTGGAAGATAATCAAGATGCGATTGCCGCGCACGGAGCGCAGCAGCTTCTCGTCCGCGCCGACCAGCTCCTGCCCGTCGAATTTCACGCTGCCGCTGACGATTTTGCCCGTCGGCGCAAGAATCTGCATGATGGAATACGCCGTGACGCTCTTGCCCGAACCGCTTTCGCCCACGATGCCCAGCACCTTGCCGTGGTCAAGGCGGAACGAAACGCCATCCACCGCCTTGACTTCGCCCGCGTCGGTGAAGAAGGATGTATGCAGGTCATTGACTTCCAGCAATGCCATTTTGTCCAGCTCCTTTCATCACGCATTCAGCTTCGGGTCAAAGGCGTCGCGCAGGCCGTCGCCGAACAGGTTCAGGCTCAGCACGATGAGGCAGATGACCACGGCGGGGATAATCAGGCGATAGGTGTAGGAATAGATGCCGTTGAGCGCGTCAGAAGCCAGCGAACCCAGCGAGGGCATCGGCGCGTTGACGCCCAGCCCCAGGAAGGACAGGAAGCTTTCGGTGAAAATCGCGTTCGGAATTTGCAGCGCGGTCGAAATAATCACGACGCTGATGCAGTTCGGCAGAAGGTGCTTGCGGATAATCCACCGCGCCTTCGCGCCCGTCGCCTGCGCCGACAGCACATACTCCTGCTCGCGCAGGGACAGGATCTGACCGCGAATCAGGCGCGCCATGCCCACCCAGTAGAGCAGGCCGAAGACGATGAACATGCTGATGATGTTCGAGCCGATTTTCTCTAAGATGGTGCCTTCCACATGCAGCACCTGCCCCAGCACGACCGAGAGCAGGATGATAACCAGCATATCTGGCAATGAGTAGATAATATCGACAATTCGCATGATGAACAAGTCCACCCTGCCGCCGAAATATCCCGCGACTGCGCCAATCATCATGCCAATCACCAGCACGATGATGCTGGCGAAGAAGCCGACGGCGAGGGAAATGCGTGTCCCGTAGACGACGCGGATGAAGTAGTCGCGTCCGTGCGCGTCCGTGCCGAAGATGTGCGGGAAAACAGATTCCCCTTTGTCGATTTTCTTCAGTTCCGTCTTGCCGTACTGGAACGGCGCGAGGTTGTTGTAGCTGTTGTCCATCGGGCGACCCTTCGTCTGTCCCAGCATCTGGTCATACGAATACGGCCAGAACATCGGGATGATGATGGAGGACAGCGTAATCAGCACAATCAGAATCAGGCTGATGGTCGCGACCTTGTTCTTCAGCAGGCGCTTCACGCCATCGCGGAAAAAGGTCGAGGACGGCCGCATCCGGGAGATGACTTCCTTTTCCTCCGCCGTCGCGGGCATGAAGGAATCCACATCCAGATGCAGGCTAAAGGGCTTTTTCTTGTTCATCATCATGATGCAGAGGCCTCCTTATTCGTAATCAATGCGCGGATCAACCACCTTGTAGAGCAGGTCGCTGATCAGATTCATAATCACGATTAAAGAGGCGAGGAAAATGGTCGTCCCCATAATCATGGTGTAGTCGCGGTTGGTGATGCTGGATACGAACTGGCGGCCGATACCCGGCACGGCGAAAATCTGCTCGACGACCATCGAACCGGTAACGATGAACGCCAGCATCGGGCCGAAATAGGTGATAACCGGAATCAGCGAGTTCTTCAGCGCGTGACCGAAGATAATTTTCTTGCCCGAAACGCCCTTGGCGCGCGCGGTGCGGATGTAATCCTGCCCCAGCACGTCGAGCATGGAGGAGCGCGTCAGGCGCGTAATGTAGCTCATCGGGTAGAGCGCAAGGGTGATAATCGGGAGAATCAGCCCTTCGGCCGTCGCGCCGTTCGCGGGTACCCAGCCTAACTTGACTGAGAACACTATCAGCAGGAATGACCCCATAATGAACGACGGCATGGACACGAACGCGGTCGTAATCACCATGATAATCTTATCCAGCACGGTGTTGCGCCGCAGCGCCGCCAGCGCGCCGAGGACGATGCCGACAATCGCCGCGCTGAACGCCGCAATCAGACCAAGCTTCGCGGAGGTCTTCATGCCATCCAGAATAATGTCAATGACCTGACGGCCGCGCTGCTTCAGGCTCGGCCCGAAGTCCAGCTTCGTCACCACGTCGCGCAGATACGTCACATACTGTTCGCCCAGCGGCTTGTCCAGCCCGTACTTGGCCTCCAGCGCCGCCTGCGCTTCCGCGGAAATTGCCTTTTCACTTGCGAACGGTCCACCCGGAATCGAGTGCATCACGAAGAACGTCACCGTGATGACAATCCAGATGGTCAGCAGCGCCAGCAGCACGCGCTTGAGGATATAAAACAGCATCTTGGAATTCATCCGCTCCACCTTCCCGGCAGGGGCGCTGCCGCGTCTGCCTGCGTTTCTTGTTCATCGACACGCCAAACCAGCCGGCTTCACCGTGTCGATGCTTTATTACACTGTATGGAGAAAATCAAGTGTTTTGTTGCACAAACTGTGTTTTTTTTATGTTTTTCTCGTGTATTTTGAATATTTTCGTCCAAGTTGTTGCATTTAGCAAGTTTTTCTGCAAGTCCCTGTTCATTTTTGCGCACAAAAAATGCAGGACGCTCATTCGTCCTGCATCATGGTAACGAAGTGAATTACTCCGCTGCCGCCAAGCTGCCGAAGATCTCCAGCGGCATGTTTTCCAGCGCGTCGCCCACTTCCTTGCTGGCGACCTGGAACGTCACAGCGAGAACCGTCTCGTCATCAAGGAAAGCATACAGCGCCAGCACGGTGTCGCCGGGCGTGTACATCAGGCAATAGTTTTCGTTGACATACAGCTCAGCGAGCATTTCTTCCGTCGCGCCCGCGTCCTGAATACCTTGCAGCAACGTTTCAAAGCTCATCGCGGACAGCTGCGCCGTAATGCTGACCGTCTGGTCGGCGTTGACGGCGAAGAGCAGGATGTTCTCGGCGTTTTCCGTGCCTGCGGGGACTTCCTGAACCGCCCAGTCCGCCGGAATCTGCATCGTCAGACCCGTTTCACCCAGCGCAACCGTCTGCGCCTCGAAGCTGACATTCATTTCAACTGCCGGCACTTCCGCTTCTTCCTCCGCGAACGCAAAGGCAGTGCAGCACATCATGAGCGCCATCAGGAGAGCAAGGAGTTTCTTCATATTTGTTTCCGTCCTTTCATTTCCAGCATGATTCGGCTGATTTCTTTCCATATTAAACAGCCACATCTGGTAACGTTTATAGTACCAGATGCAAGCCGCTTTTGCAATACGCTTTCGCGCAGGAAAACGGTTGATTCGCGCAGGTTTGGTTGGGCAAGGAATTTGCCTGCGTAAAATTTAGCATTGAATTATGTGTTGAATTTCGCGCATCAATGTGCTATAATATAAACGGGCACATGAAAGGAGGGCTATTATGCCAAACATTAAGCCGATTTCTGATTTGCGAAATTATGCCACTGCTCTTGAATCGGTGCAGGTTGGAAAGCCGCTTTACCTCACCAAGAATGGGCGCGGCTGCTACACTGTCATGAACATAGACGAGCAAGAGGAACAGCAGGCAAAGGCAGAACAATATGACCGAATGTTTGCACAGCTTCGACTAATGTGTGAACTGGAAGAAGGCAGAAGGTCAGGAGAGGAAGACGGCTGGATTTCTGCGGAAGATGTCAGAAAGCACTTCAAGGAACGTGCCAATGCAAAATAAAATTATTTATTCTCCGAAAGCGTTACATGATTTAGACGCTATTTGGGATTACATCGAATCGGAACTCTGCAACCCTATTGCAGCACAGCATATCGTAGATGGAATTACAAACCGCGTAGATGCTCTTGCGAGCTTTCCAGAATCCGGAACCAAGTTGGTCTTTGACAACAATCTTGACAGCGGCTACCGCTATGTAATATTCCAAAACTATCTTGCCTTTTATCGCTTGCGGCAAACTCATATCATTTATGTTGACCGTGTGATTTACCGCGGCAGAGACTACATGCGTCTTCTCTTCTTAGAATCATAACTTCAAACCATTCCCCATTAAAAAGTCGGGCACTGCGGAGTTTCGTCTCCCCAGTGCCCATTTTCTTTACTTCTTCGTCCAGTCCTGCTTTTCGCCGATGCCGTAGTTTGCCGGCAGCACGTCGTCATCAACCAGCACGAAGCCCAAATCCGCCGTGTAGGTCGTACTGGCGGAGGTCACCTGCACCGGGTTCGATTCGCCGTTTTCGCCCAGAATCGACGCAATCAGCGGAATATCCGTGCGCATACGCGTCGGCACAACTTCCGCCGGGTAGATGGGCTTGAGCGTGTACACGCCGGGATACAGGTTCTCAAAGGTGTAGTAGCCATACGCGTCGGTCGTCGTTTCCGCGACGAGCTGGTCGTTGCGCCACAGCTCGATGCGCATGTCACCCAGACCGAGTTCGCCCGCGTCCTGCAGGCCGTTGCCGTTCAGGTCAAGCCAGCAGAAGTCGCCCAGCGTGCCCGGCTGCACCGCGCCAATATTCTGTTCCAGCTGATGCTGGCTCATGCGCAGGGCAATCAGGTCGCTCTCTCCCTCGCGGGCGGTGTAGGTCGTCATCACGCTGATGTTCTGCCCGTCCTTGAGGCGCGTGTCGTCCTTTTCTACGACGACGTAGCCGTTCGGGAGCGTCACACGCAGACGGTAGTTGCCCGGCATCAAGCCGTCAAAGCGGTAGATGCCGTCCTCGCCCGTCGTCGCGTTTTGCAGTTCGCTGCCCTTTTCGTCCAGCAAGATAACCTCCGCGCCGGACAGGGGCGCAATCTCGCCCGCGTTGTCGCACCAGACCATGCCGCCGATGCTTGTGTCAATCTTCAAGCCCAGCATCGGAGCAGTGTAGTTGTTGTTTTCGCTAATTTCAATTTCGGTCATGACGAGCTGACTGCCCTCGGTGGTGAAGGTGCTGTCGCCCAGACGCGCCGCCTGCGTACCTTCCTTGAGGTCGTAGGCAAGGCTGTACACGCCGGGGGCAATGCCGTCGATGGCGAACCGCCCATCCGCATCGGTCTGCACCTGCGCAAACACCGCGCCGGTTTCATCCAGCAGGGTCAGCGTCTCGTTTTCCGGGGTGATTTCGCCCGCGTCCATGCGGCCGTTGTCATTCTCATCCACCCAAACCTGACCGGACATCTTCGACGGAATCACGCCGCCAAGCGCCTGATTCAGCCATTCCTCGCCCAGCCCGATTTCGATGCTCACCTGCTGCTCGTTCAGCCCGTGCATCAGCGGCAGGGTCACATTGCCGTCCAGCTTGGAGAGCACCATGCCCTCCGGGAAGCGCAGGGTCAGCGTGTAAGTGTCCGGCCGCAGCCCGGTGAAGCTGTACGCACCCGTCGCATCGGTGAGGACGGTCTGCACCGTCAAATCCTCGCGCGAGGGGGTCAGAATCAGCGTCACGCCGGCAAGCGCCGCTTCGTTTGCATCCTGCGCGCCGTTGCCGTTGTGATCGGCAAACACCATGCCTTCAATGTCGCCCAGAGCCAGTGCGCCGCACAGGGGCGCGGTGACTTCTTCGCCCACGCCGATGGTAAAGGAATCCGTCGTGCCGTCGGAATCCGGCGCGATGGTGTTGCCGCCGTCCGTCAGGGGAGCAAACACGCCGTCGCCCGGCAGCTCGTAGCGCAGGCGGTACGTTCCGGGCAGCACCGCGTCAAACAGGAAACTGCCATCCGCGCCGATGGTGCGGGTCGCCACGTCACCGGTTTCGTCCATCAGGTGAACCACCGCGCCGAGCAAGCCGCCTTCATCCGCGTCGCGCAGGCCATTGTCGTTCTTGTCGGCAAACACCACGCCGGACACATGGCCGGGGGTAATCATGCCGATATCAAGACCCGTCAAATCCGCGCCCATTTTGAGCGCCACCGGTTCGCTTTCGCCCGCGCCGCCGGAGAGGTTGCGGAGGATATTGCCGTCGCCCGTGCGTGTGAACGCCAAGCCGCTGTTTGCGGTCGCGCTCACGGTGTACTGCCCCGGCGCAAGGTCATCGAAGGTATACACGCCGCTGCGGTTCGTTTTCGCCGTGCGGGTATTGCCGTTTTCATCCGTCAGGGTGACGGTGAAGTTGTTGACCATCTTTTCCGCGTCCATCCGGCTGCCGGAGAAGTCGTCATCCAGATACACCGTGCCGGAGATGCTGCCGTAAGTAATCGCGCCGATGGCCATCGTCATCTCGCTGTCATTCTCCAGCACCACGTCGGAAATCGTGTACTCGCGGCGGTCAGTGCCGGGCGCGAACAGGTTGCCGTACTCGCCATCGCCCGCGATGGTGTACACATAGCCCTGCGGAATCGTCGCTTTGACGCGGAACGTGCTGCCGCGGATGTTGGCGAAGGTGAAGCGCCCGTTCTCGTCGGAGACGGTGTTCAGCAGCTCCTTGCCGATGGCCTGACGGTACAGGACGACCTTCACGCCTTCCAGCGTCTTTTCGCCCTCGTCGTACACGCCGTTGTTGTTTTCATCCAGGAAGCAGATGCCGTTGATGTTAGAGCCCTTCATCACGCCAAGGAGGACTTCCTCCAAGTCACCGCGTTCAAGAATCACCTGATCCGTTTCGGAGCGCTTGAATTCGCTGGTGATGATGGAGCGGCGATTACCGCCCGTCTGGCTGTAGCGCGCAAACACCAAGCCGTCCGGCAGGCTGTATTCGACATTGTATGTGCCGTAGCGCATTTGACCGATGTAGAATTTGCCGTCCTCGCCGCTCTCGGTTTCGTACACCAGACCGTTTTTCACGCCGACGGCGCGGATTTTGATGCCCGCTTGACCGGGTTCACCGTCCTGATACACGCCGTCGTCGTTTTCATCCAGCCATACAAGACCCTGCAGCGCCGCCATCGTCATCACGCCGACGCCCACGTCGGTCACAGAACCGGCTTCGAGGGTCAGCGGCACGCTGCTTTGCACTTGTTCGGTCGTTTCATCCATGATGGACATGTTCGCGCTGACATTTTTGCCGTGCGCACCATGGCCGAAGCCCGCGGGCAACTCGCTGCGCAGGACGTACGTCCCCGCCGGCACAGCCAGCGACACTTCGCCGTTCTTGTCCGTTTCGCCGGATGCCACAACAACCTCCACGCCGTTGACTTCGGTGATGAGGCTCATCGTCGCGCCGGACACGCCTTCCTCGTACTTCCCGCGTGAACCGTTGTTATCGTTGTCGCGGAAAGCGTGGATGGTCAGCGCCGCCGGATTCGCCGCCTTCGCGGTCACAGTCGCGGGTTCGTCGCTAATGACGAGCGCACCGTTGGCAAGGGTCACACCCGCGTCATAGCGGACGACGTACGTCCCGTATTCGAGGAACTCCGCCTGCCAGGCGCCGTTTTCATCCGTCACCGCTTCCGCCGCGACTTCGCCCGCCTGATTGACCAGCTGCACCTGCACGCCGCTCATCGGCTGACCGTCCAGCCCCAGCACCACGCCGGAAGCGTCGCCGGTGGCATGGTTCGCCAGCGCCGGCAGCACAACGGTTTCGCCCGCGCCGATTTCCACCAGAATGCTCGCCATCACGCCCGTATCGGTCGTGCTGAGCGTCCAGCCCTCGGTGTCATACAGGCCGCGCGGCAGGGCTGCCGTAATCTGATAAGTATCAGGATACAGGTCGTTCAGCGCAAACGCGCCGCTGACCGTCATCTGTTCGCTCATCCGCTGGCCGGAAATCGTCACTTCCGCCGGGGCAGACAGGTCGTCGATGCTGCCGGTCATGCCGCCGCTGAGCGTCAGATCCAGTTCATAACGGCTGGTCTGCATCGCCTGAATGTTCACCAGCCACTGTGCCTGACCCTTCTGCAGGTTCGGCCAGCCGTTTACACCCGTCAGCAGCGTGCCTTCCGGCAGCGTCACCGTGACGGCGTATGTTCCGTGGAAGAGGTCGGCTTCCTGCACCGTCTCGCCATCGGTCAGGTAGCCCGTGCGGGTCGTTTTGCCGTCCTCGCTGACAATCTGGTACGCCACTGCCGCGTTCACGCCGCGCATGAGCATCGTCAGCGTGCCGTCCACGGGTTCAGGGGTGGGGGTCGGCGTAGGCGTAGGCGTCGGGCTCGGCGTGGGCGTCGGGCTCGGGGTCGCCGTCGGGGTCGCCGTCGGTGTTGGCGTCGGCGCTTCCGTGGGTTCCTCCGTCGGTTCTTCCGTCGGATTCTCGGTCGGCGCTTCCGTCGGCGCTAAGGTCGGGGTAGCCGTCGGGGTCGGCGTAGGTGTTGCCGTTGCCGTTGGCGTAGGCGTTGCCGTCGGTGTAGGTGTCGGGGTGGGCGTCGGCGTAGGCGTGGGTTCAGGCGTGGCAGTCGGTGCCATCGTCGGCGGCACATAATAATAGGAAGCGTTCACCTTCGTCACGGAATCCGCACCCGTGTAGCGCTCGATGTTGATAATCTTGTCGCGCCAGCTTTCAATGGCCAGCGAAGCCTTCGTCATGCGCAGGGTGTACAGCCCCGTGTGAATCGCCGCCGGCAGGGCATAGTCGCCCCGGCTGTCGGTGTCGAAGGAGAGAATCGTCTCGCCGCGCTCGTTAATCAGGTCAAAAGAGGAGCTGCTCTCCGTGTGCACGGTGAACAGACCCGTGTCCGTCAGCACAGCAATGACTGCTTTGTTCAGCCGTCCGCCGACAATTGACACGGTGTAGCTCGCCGCCATGATGGCGTCCTCCGGCATCGTTTCCGCCACCGGGACAAGCTGCACATTGCCCATGCCGGGAACGGAAATCGGGTCGCTGCCGAAGTCGGTCAGGCGAATCGTGCCGACCGCCTCCCCGTTCTGCATGACGGTAAAATCGCCCGTGAATTTCCGGGATTCATACGTTCCCGCGCTTGTGGCATACATGCCCAGAAAATCCACTTGCAGCATCGTCAGCTCCGATGCCGCAGCCGCGGGGAGCAGCATCAGCAGCATTCCCAGCGCGAGCAGGAGTGACAGAAATCGCTTGCCAAGCATCCTCATCTTGCCTGTTCCTCCATCTGAATCATCCGCAAGCCGTGCGGAGTAAAGTCACAGAATAATCCATGTACTATGGTAAAGCAATCCGCCCGACTTGTCAACCATTCCGCGCATATTTTTACAATCGGATTGCTTTTCTGGTCGAAAATCAGCATGTTCCGGCAATGAAAAAGAAGGCTGACTTTTTCAGCCAGCCTCCCATGCGGATACTATTTCCAAATGAGAATGCGCCGAGATGCACCGCAAATGATTCGTTCTGGCTAACGCAAACGCCAGCGTGGGAAAGGCGCAAGCAGATGGCACAGTCAAATGCAGGAAATCGTATCAGTTGCTGCCGCCCATCAGCAGGGTCAGCATGCTCTCCGGCAGACTCATCAGCAGGGTCATGGGCAGGTTCTGCAGGTTGTTCATCACCTTGACGAACCACGTCTGGAACTCACTGTCCGTCATCGCGCCCAAATCCTGCGCCTTGCTCACGTCTAGCGCGTCCTTCGCGTCGCAGGTGCGGGTTTCCGCCGTGATGGTCACAACGTCCAGGCCCATGAAGCGCACCAGCACATCCACCTTGCGGACGCCCTGTTCGCCGTCCATCGTCGCAAAAGTCGTCACCACAACGCCGAAGCCCTGCTCGACACCGTCCACCGTTTCCTTGATTTCCACATCAACAACGCTGCTGTCCGTGCCGACGCCCTTGCCGCTGACGTTGATTTCAACGGGGTCTTCGCCAGCATAGGCGGTCAGGTTCGCCGTGAAGTTCTCCAAGTCGCCTGCGAAGGTCAGCGTCGCCGCGGTATCTTCCGCGCTCTTGATGGTCACAAGCCACGTCGCCACGCCGTCCGCCGTGTTGCGGGTCGCAGTGAAGGACATCGGCAGGGGTTCTTCGCCGCCATTGTTGATCTTCACCGAAGCCGTCATGCGAACCAGCTCGCCTGCCTCAGTCATCCAGTATTCATAAACGATGTCATCCGCATAGAGATCTGCTTCATCAAGTTCTTTCAGCAGGTCGTCCCAGCTCGTGTCAGCTGCGGAAAAAAACGCATCCATGTAAGCACCGATGCTCGGAACGCTGTGGATCATTTCCAGCAGGGCTTTCGTCATCTCGGCAATCTTTTCCGGCGGAACGGTGACTTTGACGTAGTTCTTCGCCGCGTCGCAGTCGCCGGGCTGCTCGGTCACTTCTGCCATTTCTGCACCGGACAGAATTTCGTTCATCATGGTCATGAACGCCGTGGTGTCCGCCTGCGTCAGTTCTTCCATGAGCTGCTCTTCCGTCATGCTGCTCAGATTCGCCGCTGCTTCCATCAGGGCGGTGTATTCCGCATTGCCGCTCAGCTGTTCCTTCGATTCTTCAATCGCCTTGTCGATCTCCTCGTCGCTCTGACCGGACATCTTCATCGTCGCGCGGAGGGCTTTTTCCTTGATGGCTTCCATGTCCTTGCTGTTCACAGCAATCACGCCGCCCAGCAGCGCGCTGGACACATACATCAGCTGGTTTTCTTCCGCAGCAGTCGTCAGCGATGCCATACCCAGCACGCTCTTGCCGCTCAGGTTCAGGTCAAAGCCAGCTTCGTCGCCCTGCTGATAGCCGGTCAGGGACAGCGCCGCCAGCAGGTCGTTGATGGCGGCCATCGTGGTGTCATCCCCGCCCAGCGCCACCACGAGGTCAGCGTTCAGGTCGTGGATGGTGATGGTGGTTTCCTGACGCGCGGCATTGTCCCACACGCTGTTTTCCGCCATCGAGGTCAGGGGCATCGCCAGCATCATGATGCTGAGCAGTACCGCAAGCAGTTTCTTCATGGGGTTTCCTCCTTGTTATTTGGTTTCCCTTTTTATAACAGCACTGCGGGGCAGTGATGTTATCTGTTGATTTTAGGGCGTGTCGTCCAGAATCATCTGCGACACGCTGGTGGTGAATTGGCGCGTGCTGTCCGGCAGATTCATCATGAACCGCGGCAGAATCTGCCCGGCGGTGAACATCACGCCCGTCATGTACGCCTTGAAGCGCACACTGCTGATTTCGCCCAAGTCCAGCACGTCGCCATCCGACAGCAGCGGACGCGATTCGCACGGGCGTGTTTCGGCGGCAATCGTCAGGAAGTGTTCGCCATGCCAGAGCAGCTGAACATCCACATTCTGATACACTTCGCCATCCACCTGCTGGGTGTCAATGCTGGCGCTCCAGCTAATGCCCTTTTCTTCCCCGTCCACCGTGCGGTGCATTTCCAGCAGAAGATTCTCTTCGTTCGTCAGCGACGAAATGGTGCAGCGGTACAGCTTCTGTTCGCCGTCATCCGACGTAATCAGCACCGCTATTCCGCCGTTGTCCTCCATCTTCAGCTGACCATTCGTGCCCTTGCCCGCCGTTTCCTGCCGCCAATCCAGCCGCACGTCATCGCCCGTCGGATGGAAAGTCACCGTGATTGCTGCGTTCAGCAGCGTATCCTGCGCCAGCGTCGGCGTATGGGTCGGCGCAACCTTGTAGCTGATCACCACCCGCAGCAGGCGCATCGACGAATCCACATACTGCGCCACCTGCGCATCTTCCACCAGCAGCGTCTGCTGATGCAGCCACGTCTGCAAGTCCGTATCCTCGACGGGCTGATCCTGCGCGAACGCCACCAGCTGCCGATACGTATTGAGCAAATCCACATACGCCTTGACGGCGGGCGTTTCCTCCACCGTGTCCAGCAGAATGCACAGCACCTCCATCAACTGCTCATTGCTGAGGGGGAAGTACAGAATGTTCTTCGCCAATTCGCATCCTTCGGGTGGATTCGAGACACTTTCCACCCGCGTAAGCTTCAAAATCTTGTTCAAGCGCGTAGCAGCCTGCTGCCAGTCCGCCTCGAACAAGCCATTGGCAACGTCCTCCGGCTGCATTTCGCCCGTTATCAGCGGATTTTTCGTGATTTTCGCCAGCAGTGCGCCCACGTTCTCATACTCTTGCGCAATGGATTCGCTGACCTCCTTGGCAGACAGCTCCGTCCCGGCATCCGCATATATGCTCTGGGACGCATTCCACTGATGCAGGATTTCCGCGATATGCCGCATGTCCTCGTCGAGATTCAGGTACACCGTGCCGCCCAGCACATCACCGCTGATGTAGACATCCGCGCCGCGAGTCTGCACGCCGTAATCCACAATGGACTGGTCATTCAGAAACAGCTCACACGAGGTGAACCCCTGCCGATAGACCTCCACGCGCAGGGCATCCAGCAAATCCCGATACGCGGTTTCCGCCGCTTCCTCCATTTCCGCCATGAGCGCCCGCCCGTTGAAATTGCGGAAGGTGATGGTCGTCAGCGTCGCTTGGGGCGCGTTTTCCTCCGCCAGTCCGCACAGCGGCAGCATCAGCGCCAGCGTCAGCAGAATCGCAAGCAGCTTCTTCATTCGTCAGCCTCCTTGACATTCGTTTGTGCGCTTTCCGGCATTCCATTACCATTATATCAAAAAAAACACCTGTTGCAAGCGAATATGCGCAAGTTTTACAATTTCGTGCCCCAAAGATGCAAATTTGCGTCTGAAAGCGCAGCTTCGCGGAAAAATGCTTGATGCCGTCATGCAAAATTTCTGTGAATGGCGCAAAAGGCCGTTTTCCCCTCTTGTGAAGCGCGAAAAAATATGCTACAATAGATAGAGTATTCCGGATTACCGAAAGGAGCTAATTCGCATGGAATTTCTGACCAAGCTTTTGGGCATCGCCACCGCCGTCGCGGAAACCACCACCACCACCGGTGCGGCCGACCCTGCCGCCGTCACCACTGATTCTGCCGCTGGCGGCATTGTCGGTATTCTCTTCAGCCTTCTGCCGCTGCTGCTGGTTTTCGTCCTGATGTACTTCATGATGATTCGCCCCGAGAAGAAGCGCCGCAAGAAGGAGCAGGACATGCTCGCGTCCCTGAAGAAGGGCGACCGCGTGTGCACCATCGGCGGCATCTACGCCACCATCGAGAGCATCAAGGACGACACCATCACCCTGAGCGTCGGCAAGGGCGACCAGACGATGGTTGTTGCGCGCTGGGCGATTCGCTCGGTGGAAGATGTGACCATCGAGAACGAGACCGAATCCCTGAACTAATCGCAAAATTCCCGGCTTCGTGCCGGGTTTTTTTGTGCCCGATTTTCCCGCCGCGCATATGCTGGGATTGAACAGCTCACACGATGGGAGGAATCGCCATGAATCAGCGTCCGAATTGCTGCCGTCCCATGCCGCCGCAAGTGCCTTGCCCGTCCAGACCGCCTTGCCCGCCGACCCCCGCTTGCCCGTCTTGTCCGCCGATGCAGAAGGGCGTTTTATTGCCGCGAATCCTCGCCAGCGGGCGGGAGTGGCAGCGCCGCGCGTGTGTGGCGCTGTACGTCGGCGGTTTGCCGGAGGATGCGAACGGGCGGCTGCAGCTCGTCGGCGTTACGGCGTGCGGTGACGCGGATTGGGAGATTGCGCCGTACCAAGAACCGCGCCCGTGCGGCTGCCGCGGATGCCGACCGTCTCGACCCGCGCCGTGCCTTCTGCGGGTGAATATTCCGATTGTTTGCCAAGTGCAGGCGGAGTGCGGGCAGGTTTTGCGCGGCGAAAGTGTGCTGACAACGGATGTTGCGCTGCCGATTCGCTGTGTGCAGGCGGAATGCTGGCGCAACCAGATGATGGTGCTGCCGTGTGTTCGGCTGATTGACGGCGGCGCGCCTGTGTGTGCGGATGGCTGCCGTCCCCCTGTGTTCGATTGCACGATTGAACTGCTCGTCGAAGCCTACATGACGCGATGGGAAGCGTGCGGCAGCCCTGCGCCGACTTGTCCGGATTTGCCGTTATTCCCCCCGCCGCCGTTCGGGTAACAAGGGCGTTGGA
>UMBS01057270.1_pt1 | contig 21390 bp, 14 predicted proteins | sample 1964031 | NCBI WGS metagenome assembly UMBS01 (sample SAMEA4835948, study PRJEB28245) | human gut metagenome | biome: gut microbiome; material: fecal sample | place: Denmark | collected 2008 | reverse complement strand
ATTGATTATTTTATTTTAGATAAAGAAAATAAAACATTAAGTTTATATGATGATCCGCTATTACTTTTACTAAGTGATAGTTTTATAGATGGTTTTAAAAGCATAGATTCAATAGAAATGGCAAATAACAATAATAGTGAACAAAAAACAAAGACAATTACAATTAAAGAAAAAAGCTCTGATAAACCAATAACTATAGAAATAAACAAAGAAAGTAATAGTATAATAGGTTACACAAATGAAAATTTAGTTAATTTAGGAGATAATTTTCTTATGTATAATAAACAATTAAGTGAATTGAATGTGCCTAATGTAACAAATATTGGAGCGGGTTGTTTGGCGAATAATAAAGAGCTAAAAAAATTTGAAGCACCTAATCTAGATCCGTTTAAATATGATTTTTTTATAAAGCCGCACATGAAAATGAATAGAAAATTAAGTGAGCTTTATGTACCAAATTTAACAAAAGAAAGTAAAGAAAACTTAGAATATGTTTTTTCAGTTGTTAAAGAAAATTCAAAAGAAGGTAAAACTCAAAATATAGATTCAACAGATATTGCAAATTTAGATAAAAATTACAAAATTACAACCTCTGAAATAAAGCGGAGTAGAAAAGACGTTATCTAATGAAAAAAATAAGAAGAAAGAGCAAGGTGTGAAATATTAGTGGAATATGAAAAATGTCTAGTAGAAGTAGATGAGGTGCTTAATCATCTATCTAAAGAAGAATTAAATAAAATACCAGAGGATGTACTAAAAGGTATAAAAAAACATAAAGATAAAGAATATATGTGGAAATATGATGAAAGCAAACAATTAGAAGAACAAAAGTTTGATAGAAACACAATAGTAATATTATCTTATATAAATATGGAATATTTATTAAATAAAGAACAAAAAGATTTAATGGAAAAGCTTCATGAATTAAACGAACAAAATTTTATAAACGAAATTCAAGAAAAATATGATTCAAAAGACTTATTTAAAACTAAAACTAACACTAATGTAGAAAATGAAAATGCAATTGCAAAGTTAGAAAATAATAAATGGTATAATAAGATGTTTTCATTTATTAAGAGAATATTTAAATTATGAAAAGAAGAGATGTAAAAGGTGTATAAAAAACACCTTTTTAATTTTTCCTATAATTGCGCAAAATAATAATTTTGTGAAAATAAGGTAAGAAGTTATTGACTAAAACCTCAATATATGGTATTATTTAGATATATTATACTATTTATATTAATTTACTATAACTTTTATATACTTTGATATTTATTATATATAATAAAAAATAAAATGTATAATAAATTAATTACAGAATTATAAATTTTTAATATATATAGTAAAAATTAGCTTTATTTTCATTTTAAGTCTTTTTATAACATTTATACTGACATGTAACTATATACCCTTGATAATAAAAATGCCTTAAAATCGATTTTAGAGCGTCGTTTTTTGAGGTGATATATAAATGTATGATGATGTACCAGAATATATAAAAAATTTCTTAATGTATATGAAAAACATACAAAACAGATCTAAAAATACCGTTAAAGAATATTATTACGATTTAAGAAATGCATTTAGATTTTTTAAAGCAGATTTATACAATTTAGATAAATCAGATTTAAATAAAATAGATATTAAAGATATTGATATAAATTTTATAAAAAAAATTAAATTAAATGATATGTATAATTATTTAGATTATTTATCAAATAATTCAGATAAAGCTACAACTAGATCTAGAAAAGTTTCTGCATTAAAATCTTTTTTTAATTATTTGTGTTTTAAAGAAAAAGCTCTAGAAATAAATCCAACTGTTGAACTTGAAATGCCAAGATTAGAAAAAAGAAATCCAAAATATTTAACTTTAGATGAGAGCCTCTCTCTCCTCCACTCCATCGATGGAAAATTTGAAAAAAGAGACTATGCTATTATAACACTTTTCTTAAACTGTGGGCTTCGTTTATCTGAGCTTGTAAATATAAATATAAAGGACATAAAAGGAACTTCATTAAGTGTAATTGGTAAAGGAAATAAAGAACGTAGTTTATATTTAAATGAAGCCTGTAAATCTGCTATTGATGATTACATTAAAGTTAGGCCTAAGGATAATCTAAAAGATCGTGATGCTCTATTTATAAGCAGTTTTGGTAAAAGAATTAGTAATAGAATGGTTGAGATGATTGTAAAAAAATATGTAATGCAAGCAGGTCTTGATCCTAAAAAATATTCTCCACATAAACTAAGGCATACAGCAGCTACTCTTATGTTGAAGTATGGAAAAGTTGATATAAGATCATTACAACAGGTTTTAGGACATGAAAGTATTTCAACTACTGAAATATATACTCATGTTGATAATGAACAAGTAAAAGATGCTCTTTCAAAAAATCCTTTAAATAAAAGAAATATATAAAGTAAAGCTAGGATTAATTTTATCCTAGCTTTACTTTTTAGCCCAAATATGGAATTACTGTATCTACAATTGTATCAACTGCAGATTTTGAAATAATACCAGCTCCATATATACTTGGTGTACATGGCTTCTCAATTATTGCATTGAAAAGCTTTTTTGTATCATTTCCTACATTTGTTGCAATTCCCAAATCACTATAATATTTAGCATTATCTGTTTCCTGACCTTTAATTGACGCATAAAATATCTTGCATCCAGATTTAGAAACAAATTCAGATGACATATTTCCTCCAGCTTTACCAATTACAACTTCACAAGATGATATAAGCTTTTTCAAGTCGCTTGACGCAACATACTTAAAAAGTGACATTGTAGACTTGTAATTTGCGTGAATTTTTTTCGCAAAATTATATGGCTTTCCCTGACCAGAAATACATATAAGCTTCTTATTATTTTCTTTGCAGAATCTTGCAAGTTTTGGAAGAATCTTTATACCCATACCAAGACCTTCTGCACTTCCTGGAACGAAAAGAACAGTATCTGGTACGATATTTGATGAATCAGCTTCTCCATCGAAGAAACATGGATTTGTTCCTATATATATAGGTCCTTTTGAATCCTTCAAATATGGATAAATCTTAAGACCATTCTCCCAAGATGTTTTTGAAGCGACAAAATAGTATAAATTACTTACATCTCCATAGGAAGACATAGCAAAGCCTAACATTTCAATGTCTGTAACAACAACTCCTGCAAACTTAATACAAGGATTATCTTCTGCAATTTTTGAAAGAATTGCATTAGAATATGGATAGGTTGAGAGAACAACTTTTGGAGCAATTTTATTAATCAGCTTTTTAAGCTTTTTTGAATAAAGAATTTTAAATATAGGAGCTATATCAAATCCCGTTTTTTCTGGATCGATTTCACCTCTTACCACTTTATTCCAAATATTTTGTCCAAGCTTACTTCTTGATAATGTAACCCATGCTTTATCATTAAGTTTAGCTACAGTTGAAGAAAACAAAGATAAAATATCCACGATAATGACATTTTTTTCTGTTTTTTCGGTAAGCTTTTTTGCTATTGCCCTTGTTGGTGCTCTATGTCCATTGCCAGCATGACCAGTGAAGAGAATGCAATCAACAGATACGTTATAAAGTTTCATAAACTTTAATAAACCTAAAATTGATTCATACGAAGTATATATACTATTATTATATACTTCATCAAAATCAAGATTTATGTTTGCTGTTGCTTCTTTATCATATAACTGCCGCTTTAAGATTGATTCAATCTGCATAACATTTTCTACATCAAGATGTGCAAATTTGTTAGTAATATCAGCTCTAATCCAAGCCATATTATACCTCCTTAATAATTATAACTAGAAAAATATATATCCAACATTTAAAATTATACCACTTATTTGAACACATGTCAAATAAGTGGTATAAACTACATACTTGCTATTATATATTAGTATACTGGAATATTTAAAACTTGTCCAACATATATTGAGCTATCTACTAAATTATTTCTACTTTTTATATCTTTAACTACATCTTGAATTGATATAGAACTATCATCACTATTTTTACATACATTTTTTGATATATTCCAAAGAGTATCCGTACTTACTACAGTATATTTATATGTATGAATTTCTTTCTTTCCGAAGCTTTTACTTGTAAAGAAACTTATACATATTCCTAATATTAAAATAACAAAAATATTTGTTATAAATCTTTTTTTTGATACTATTTTTATTCTACTTTTCCTTTTCATATATAATCACCTCATGAACTTTTGTTCTTTATAAGATAATTATACAATATAAACAAATGTTTGCCAACTCTTTTTTTGTATAAAAAAGAATATTTGTTCTTTAAAACAAAATTTCATTTATTTTACTTAATATCTGTTTTTTATTTGTTCTCTCAATTTTAATTAATATATCTATCTTTTCATTAAACTTTACACTGTCAATAATAATAAGTCTTTTATCTATATATTCGCTCATTTTATTTTTAAAATTCTCATACTTGCAATATTCAATAGTATATTCTTCTATATCGTAATTTAAAATTTCATACTTATCACATTTTATCAGTGTACCTCTAAAAGAATTCAAATATGCTCTTGAAAGAGGTCCTGCCCCAAGCAAAATTCCTCCAAAATACCTTACAATTACAATACATATATTAGTTATTCTTTCTTTTGATATAAGTTCATAAATAGCTTTTGTACCTGTACCTTGAGGCTCTCCATCATCTGAAAAATTAATTACTGGAATATTAGTAATTTTATCTAAATATGAATATATATATACAATATGCCTTGCATCTTTATTTTCCATTTTTATTCTTTCTAAATAGTCTTCTGCCTCATTCTTACAAGAAATATTAAATATATATGCTATAAATTTAGATTTTTTTTCTACCAATATATTTGATGCTACATAATCATATTGATTTTTTTCTATATCTGATTTAAGGCTAAAATACATTAAAATAATCACCCAAATAATTATATCATATTTTTTATATATGTACAACAATATAGTTGACATATTATATATATGTATGGTATAATTATGTAAATTATTGTACACTTTTGTTGTATTATATAAAAGGAGTGAAATTATGAAAAAATCATTGGTCTATGCTATTGATGCATTAGAACCAAATAATGCACCATCAATTGCAAGTGATCTCAACAATGACTCGATTGGAAAAATTATAATTCCTACATTTTTACTTAAAGAAATAAAGCGGAATTATCACTTAAGTCAATTTGGCCCTATTATTCAACTATTATCTGAATCAACTAAAGTTGAATATATTGATTTTCCAGCTATTTATTCTGTAGATGACAGTTATAAAGAAGGTGCTTGCTACAGAAATTTTGTATTATGCTTAGTAAGCAAATTGAAAAAATACAAGAACTTGTTTGTAAAAACAAATAATTTCGACTTAATGCTGGAATGCATTAAAAGAAATTTTCGCATTTTTATTAGAGAGGAGTATAGTAATAAAGTAATTAATTATTGTGAGGAACATAAGGATAATATTATATTGCCTAAAACAAAAAATCTTGTTATAGACACATCATATTTTGTATATATGTCTAAAGAACAAATTGGATTAAATATGTTATTTGATCCAGGCATAAAAAAATTAATCTTATCAGTTAATTTGGAAGAATTAATTAAAATACAAAATATGGATGTATTTTATTTATTAATATTTCTATTAAACAATAGAAAGAAATATAACATAAAATACATAGCTGAAAACAAGGCGTATGACAAAAATAGCTGTAGTTATATACACGATCTTTTAATAATTACCTCTGCACTTGAAAATGTTGAAAAAGAAGATTTAACCATTTGTTCTGCTGATCTCGAATTTGTTATGCAGTGTCTTGCTCTTGGAATAAATATTATTCATACTAACATACAGCCCCAAAATAATAATTCTAAGAAAAATGAAAAAGTTATTGAAGTAGATGAAAATAACAATAATTCAGATCGAATTAAATCATTTCCTATCAAAATTAAGAGATATACACCATATATTTCATCAAAATATGTTTCAATAGCATATGAAAACATTGCAAAAAAAATGTATGCGAAATCATTTAAATTTAATAATGAAAAATTTTTTAAAGCAATCGTTGGAAAATATGTTAAAATCTACAATCAGAAATTCCTTTATAAAATTATTGAAATAAATGTAAAGAAACATACCGTTAAACTTGAAAAAACAACTTTAGAGGCATAAAATTTTAAAATCACACTATTTTAATAATAGTGTGATTTTTATGTATTTATAACTATTTCTTGTATTCATATATTGGTTTTCCTTTACCATCTATAACATCTTTAGTTATTGTACATTTTACGATATTTTTATCAGATGGTACCTCATACATTGCCTCCATCATTGAGTTTTCCATTATAGCTCTAAGTCCCCTTGCTCCTGTTTTTCTCTCTGAAGCAAGTTCAACAACTCTTTCTAAGGCACCTTTATGAATATCTAGTTTAACATTATCCATCTTAAATAATTTTTTATATTGTTTAACAATAGCATTTTTAGGTTTCGTAAGAATATCTATTAATGCGTTCTTATCAAGGTTGTTTAGACTTGTAATAATTGGTAAACGTCCAACAAGTTCAGGTATTAATCCAAATTTAATTATATCTTGAGGTTGAACTTCTGAGAAAACTTTACCAACGTCTACATTTTCTTTTTCCTCAACTTTGGCTCCAAATCCCATTGATTTAGTATTAGTTCTTGCTTCTATTATCTTCTCTAAACCATCAAAAGCCCCACCACAAATAAACAAGATATTCTTCGTATCAATTTTTATAAATTCTTGTTGTGGATGTTTTCTTCCACCTTGTGGCGGAACATTAGCAACTGTTCCCTCTATTATCTTAAGTAGAGCTTGTTGTACTCCCTCGCCACTTACATCACGTGTAATCGAAGGATTTTCAGATTTTCTAGTAATCTTGTCCAATTCGTCAATATATATAATTCCTTTTTCAGCTTTTTGAATATCAAAATCTGCTGCCTGAATAAGTCTTAACAATATATTTTCAACGTCTTCACCAACATATCCAGCTTCGGTTAATGTTGTTGCATCTGCTATTGCAAAAGGTACATGTAAAATTTTAGCTAATGTCTGAGCAAGTAATGTTTTTCCACAACCTGTAGGTCCAAGTAATAAAATATTACTCTTTTGTATTTCAACATCATCTAATTTATCTTGATTTCTGATTCTTTTGTAATGATTGTATACAGAAACAGCCAAAACTCTTTTTGCAGCATCTTGACCAATTACATATTCATCTAAAACTTTTTTTATTTCCTCTGGTGAAGGCAAATCTTTTCCCTCCACAAGTTCTTTATTTTTAGATGACACATCATCGCCTGTTAAAGGAACTTCTTGATTATGCATAATTTTATGACACATTTCTACGCAATCATCACAAATATAGATAGACTCAGGGCCTTCTATCATTTTATTTACTTCTTCCCTAAGTCTACCACAAAAAGAACAAAAAATCATATCATCATATGAAGATTTTCCTTTTTTTCCCATATATTATTTCTCCTTAACTATATCGTTTATATTAGTCATTATTTCATCAATAAGTCCGTATTTTTTTGCCTCTTCAGCAGTCATATAATTATCTCTTTCAGTGTCTTTTTCAATAACATCCAATGGTTGACCTGTTCTTTCACTTAAAATTTTATTTAGTTTTTCTCTAGTTTTAACCATATGATCTGCATGTATTTTTATTTCAGTTGTTTGACCTGAAAGGCCACCACCTGCAATTAAAGGTTGATGAATTAGTACTTCAGAATTAGGTAATGCATACCTTTTTCCCTTTGTACCTGCAGCAAGTAATACAGAACCCATGCTTGCTGCAAGACCAACACAAATTGTACAAACATCAGATTTAATGTATTGCATAGTATCATATATAGCCATTCCATCAGTTATACTTCCACCAGGACTATTAATATATAGATAAATATCTTTACCAGGATCCTCTGCATCTAAGAATAATAATTGAGCAATTACAACAGATGCAGATGCACTATCAACCTGTTCAGATAAAAATATTATTCTTTCTTTTAAAAGTCTAGAGAAAATATCATAAGATCTTTCCCCTTTACTTGTTTGTTCAATAACATAAGGTACTAAACTATTTTTTTCCATTTATATAACCTCCTACTATTATTTTTCAATTGCAGAGTCTACAATTATTTTCATAAGTTTATCTTGTTTTATTTTTTCTTCCATATAATGTCTTACATTCTCATTTTTATTTAAATCGTCATTTGTATTTTCAGATCCGTATTGTTTTTTTAATTCATCTATTTTTTCATCTATTTCTTTTGCTTCAACTTTTATATCCTCAAGCTTTTCAATAGCATCTAGTGCAAGTTTTAATTTAACATTTTTTTCTGCTTCAGGTCTTAAGTTTTTCTTAAATTCTTCTTCAGTTGTATTCATATACATACAATAAGTTTTAAGATCTAATCCTTGATATGCTAAATTAGAAGCAAATTGATTTGACATACTTTCAACTTCGTCATCAATCATAGATTCAGGAATTACAACTTCTGTATTTTCAACTAATTTATCGATTACAGCAATTTCCTTTTGATTTTTAGCACTCTCTTCTTTTTGTTTTTTTACTTTCTTTTCAACATCTTTTCTATAATCTGCTAAAGTTTCAAATTCAGAAACATCTTTTGCAAACTCATCATCAAGTTCAGGTAAAATTTTAGACTTTATACTTATTAGTTTTACTTTAAACATTGCTGGTTTACCTGCTAGATTTTCAGCATGGTATTCTTTAGGGAATGTTACATTTATTTCTTTCTCTTCTCCTATTTTCATACCAATTAATTGATCTTCAAATCCAGGTATAAATTGCCCACTACCAATTGTAAGTTCAAAATTTTCAGCTTTACCACCTTCAAAAGCTACACCGTCAACGAAACCTTCAAAATCAATTGTAGAAATATCGTCTTTTTGTAGATCTCTGTCATCTACAGATACAACTCTTGCATTTTTTTGTCTATCAGATTCAATTGCAGCATCTACTTCTTTTTTTGATACTTTAGAATCAATTTTTTTAACTTCTAAACCTTTATATTTTTTTACAGTAGCTTCAGGTTTTACAAATAAAGTAACTGTATATATTAAATCCTTACCTTTACCAATTTGCTTTACATCAAGCTCAGGTTTAGATACTACTTCTAATTTATTATCTTCTACAGCCTTTCTATATTCATCATCTACGTTATCTTCAATAACTGTTTCATATAGAACACCTTCACCATATACTTTCTCTACAACATTTCTTGGTACTTTACCATTTCTAAAACCAGGTACCTTAAAATACTTTGCATTTTTATGAAATGCTTTGTCTAGTTCTTTTTCAAAAGTTTCTTTATCCATTGTAAACTCTAATACTACTTTTGAATTTTCTTGCTTATCTACTTTTACATTCATTTTTAATCCTCCATTCAAGTAACTTTCATATATTACTATTAAACTAACTATTATATTATATCATATTTTTCTGATTTTTCAACAAATTCAAGCAATAAAATTTAATTGCTTACTAATTTATATGAGGGATTGACACTCATGATATAATACATGGTAAATATATTACATATTATAATCCAAAAAATAATTTATTAGGAGTGAAAATAATGAAATTAAAAAAGATAATATCGTTTTTAAGCTATATGGTACTAATTATACTATTTTTTACAGCATGTAATGAAAAAATAATCGTAGCCTATGATAAAAGTACAAATACTGCAAATATCTCAAGTAGTGCTGATTTCGAGTGGGTAGATCTAAATTTTAAAGTTACAACAAAAGAATTTGGCGAAGATTATGTAACAATTAAGGTTAGAGATATTAAAGAAACTACGATAAAAAAAGTAAATGTAATAACTAAGTATCATAAAAAAGATATTACAATAGAAAATATTGAATATATTAATTGCTTTACAGCTAATCAAGATATTCAAAATACTATATGTACATATATAGCTATTGGGTGGGTTATTCTTGGTATCTTAATAGTCGTAGCAAGCTTAGTATATTTAGCCGTGATTTCTCGTAGAACTCCTTAGACCTCTGCTGAAATTGATTATGTCGTAGAATTATACAATAATGACAATAATTAATATGTTGATCACGTTAACAAAATTTAGAAAAGCACAAAAGAGTTGAAGAATTTATTCTCCAACTCTTTTTATTTTAAATAGTCTTCAATTATTTTATACATCCAAGCAGATGAGCCTGTATACCAAGTCCAACCTCCTCTTCCAGGATGTTCAGGATTAGAATATATATCCGCTGCAACAACATATGGTTCAACCATATATTTATCTGCTTTTTCTTTTGTATCACTATGATAAATAGGGTTCAAAAGTTTTAATATCTCTATTCCCTTTTCCTTGTTTTTTAATTCAAAATATGCTTTTGAAAACCAAGTTGCGCCATGAGTATATTGTCCTCCATTTTCTCTTGTCCCTGGAACATATGCCTTTATATATCCAGGATTATTTTTAGGTTTATCAAACGGTGGATATAATAGTCTTACTACCATATTTTCCTTATCAACAAGATAATTATATGCACATTCCATACATGTTAAAAGTTCATTTTTTACATCTTTATCATTTATCATTGAAATAACAGCCCAAGACTGAGATATAATATCAACTTTACACTCTTTATTTGAGTACGCACCAAGCACTTCACCATTTTCAAAAAATGCTCTTACAAAATGATCGCTATCCCAACAATTTTCAATAATGCTATGCTTTAATAAATGTCTTTCTCTTTTACACGTTTCAACCATTTCATTATCTTTCATATATTTTGCTATGCTAGAAAATCTATCTAAAACATTCATCATAAAAAATGTAAGCCATACTGATTGACCACGTATATTGCTAAAGCCATCATTCCAATCACCATCTCCAATATCAAGTAATCCATTTGAAGGATTCTTTCTTGATAAGCCATATGTAATTGTCTTTTTTGCATGATTATAAACACTATCTTCTACATTAATATTGTGATAAACATCATAAAGTTCTCTTCTATTTCCCATTAGTTTATCTTCTAAATATTTCGTTTTCTCTTCTAATACAGAGTAATCTTTAGTTTTAGATATATATTCACTTAAAACATAAGGAAGCCATAAATAATCATCACTAAAATATGTCCTAATTCCTGCAGAGTTGTGTTCATGCCACCAATGCAAAACATCACCTTTTTCAAACTGTTTACTTGAATTTAAAATTATTTGATTTCTTGTAATCTCAGGCGAAGACGAAATCAAGGCTAAGGTATCCTGAAGTTGATCTCTAAATCCAATAGCTCCTCCTGATTGATAAAAACCACTTCTAGCATAAAGTCTACATACTATAGTTTGATATAAAAGCCAACCATTTGCCATTATATCAATATATTCATCACCAGTGTTAAATTTTGTGTTTGGTACAACAAGTTTCTTCCAGTATTTTTTGGTTTCATTATATTCTTTTACAACGTTTTTATTTGATGAATATTTATCTTTCATGCTTTTTATATACTCTTTAGTTTTTGTTTTATTTGCACCTAAAATTATCGAAAATTCTTCTTTTGAATTTGGAGCTATTACTATATTTAAACTTAAGTTATAGCTTTTTGTATCAAATTCATACGTTATGTTATCACTATCTTTTACAACAAATTCAAATGCTTCGCACTCAGAAAAATCAATACTATAAGGATTTTTTAAAATCATTGTATTATCTTCCTCTTTACACAATATATACCCAGCATTTGTTTCCTGAGATACTCCAAGAGTCGGTTCTAATTTATATTCAATTTTTACACTTTTCTCTTCTCCATAATTATTTTCAAGTGTAATATATTGAATTTTTATATTATCTTCTTTAGGAATAAATATATCCATAGTTTTTCTTATATACTCTTCTTCCTCAAGAACTCTTGTATATCCAAATCCATAAACCAAATTATAGTTTTTTTCAAATATTCCCTTAAAAGATTCACCAGGCTTAAATTCAATCCAATCATTGCACCAATCAGTAAGTTTATATTCCCTACTATTAATATAATAGGTATACACGGTACCATAACTTGAAATTATAGTACCGAAATTTTTATTAGCCATTACATTACACCATGGAAGAGGAGTATTAGTATTTAAAATATGATACTCATCTTTATTTTTAGAAAAACCTCCATATGAATTAAACGCAATGTAATCTGAAGTATTACCTATTTTCATTTTATTATACATCCTCCCTATGATCATATGTTAATTCTTTGTTTACTAACTCATCTGCTGTATCATTTTCTTCACTAACTGTTAAAAGTTCTCTAACATCCTTAATATATCTCTTTGCAAGAAAAGATAATAGATCAATTTCATTTTTATTTAAGACATTTATATTAAGTAAATATATATTTCCTTTTGTAATATCTGAAAATATAGCTCTATCTAATCTAGTTCTTAAATATGTATAAATAGGTCCATTTTGTTTTTGTGCCTCTTCAATTAAAATTACAATATCTAAATCAATTTTTCTACTTTTAACATAATCCATAAAGCTTATTACTTCATTAATTATTCCAGCATTTTCAATTTTATCAACATATACAAGTATAATTGGTAAATCACCAGAAATTGAGTACTTCCATAATATAGACTGATTTAGTGATTCATTCCAAAATTTATTATTATTTAAATTTGTTTTTCTAAATAATACGTCTTTTAATATATTGTTATATACTTGAGCTTTACCATTTTCAAGTTTTAAGTATCTTGCCTGAATGCTGTTTAGCTCACTTGCAAGTTTGAAATGTTCATCTATTGTAACTTCATCTAAATTAACAACGGTATTTGAAATCTTATATTTACTATCTGCAACACCTAAAATGTAATAAAATTCTTGTCTTTCATGTGAATCTAGTATAATTGTTGCCCTATATGATAGTATTGGCCATAAAGGATATTTAACAACATTTTGGTTATATGCCTCATCAGGATTTTTTATAATCTTTTGCTTTTCAGTTTCTACCTCTTTATCCAGATCTATACCGATAAGTTTAGTATATACAAATAAATCGGTATCTTCTTCATTTTTCTTTCTTTTACTTGCAACAAGTATATCTAAATCATCGTCATAATATGTTTCAATTTGTAGATTACTAAATGAAGGATGAACAACATTTGTCATATAATCTGTCATAGCAGGTTCCATATACGTATTAATTAATATTTCACGTCTTAAACTAGTATTGTTATATATACTTACTTTTTTTATTTCCACGTTATATTCAGGTGAAATAAAAGTAGTAGTTGTTGTTTCTAAATTTCCATCTTCAATATATGTTTCAACCCTATTAAGTGAAGAAGTCCAAACGCACTTAGTTGAATTTTTATTATTAGTACTCAATATATTTCCATCTGTTGCACTAAATCTATTTCCAGACACTTTATCAGTAAGATAAACAAAATTTCCTGTACTCTCTATATCAGTATATCTTTGTTTATTTACTATTTTATCTTTATATTTTATAAAACTAGAACCAGTATTTGTAATTAGTGAAGACATGTTTGAACCGCGTAAAAAAGCAATATCTAAGTTTTGTTTAAAATCAGGATTCTCATCTACATATACTCTTTCTGCGTAGTCACATGTAACATGAGTTGTATATTTATTAAGATTTTTTTGCTTAAATTTATTACTATTATCACTTATTTTTTTCTTTATTTTAGCCTTCATTCTCTCACGTTCTTTAAGTAATATCTCACACGCTCTAATATTAGGATTTCTATGGAATCTTCTTTGTATAATACCGCTGTTTATATAATTATTAATAGCTGTTAAAATCATACCTTGGTGATGTGCCATATATGTTTTAGCGATCTTACTTGTAGAATTTTCATCTAAATGTTCTTTAGTATAATCAATAGATTCATAAAATCCAAAAGCAGAATACATGCCTAATTTTTTTAACTTCTTAATATTTTTATATACTTTCTGCGGTGAATATTCAAGCATTAATATAGATGCATATGGAGCAACGACAAGATAATTATTAAGTCCTCTTTTTAGTCCAAGCCATGGAATACCAAATTCTTTATATTGATAATTTAACATATCGTCTTTAACAGCATAAGCTGACTCTGATATACCAAACGGAACGTTATTTTCCTTAGCATATTTTATTTGACTATACATTGTAAAAAATAATGATTGATCAATTAATGTATGTTCATATGACTTATCAAATAAATATGGCATAAAATATTCGAATGCTGTGCCACCCCACGATATAAGACCTTTATATCCATCAACTTTTACCAAATTTCTAGCAAGTGCAAACCAATGTTTAGATGTTACTTGCCTTGAAGCTATTGCAATAAGACTTGTAGTCCTACTTTCAGACATAAGCATATCATAGTAACTATCTACAAGTTTACCGTTTTCTTGAGCATATCCAATTGAAAATAAATTTCTAGAAGTATCATATAGCACTGTAAAATCTGTTTCATCAATTATTTTTTGTACAATTTCAATCATCTGATTAATTAAATGTTCGTTTTCTACTTCAATCTCTTTTTCAAATTTATTATGCCCTAATAATTCGATTAAAAATTGTTTTGTTACATATAAGCTTGCTACAAAATTTCCACTATCTACTGTAGATATAAATCTTGGTCTTAAAGGCTCTAGTGTTTTTATATTGTACCAGTTATATAAATGTCCATTCCATTTTTCAAGTTTTAAAATTGTATTAAATACTTTTTGAAGTCTATCTATACATTCATTTGCATCTATAAATTTTAAATCATATGCATCTATTATAGAAAGTAAAGCAAATCCTATATTTGTTGATGATGTCCTATTTACAATTTTATACCTTCTATCTTCTTGGTAATTATCTGTTGGTAAATAGTTGTTTACTTCACTCATCATACTATCAAAAAATCCCCATGTTCTTCTTGCTATTTCTATAACATCATCATTTCCTTTTTGATCTAATTTTTTTCTCCTGCCGAACAAATGGTCTTTGCCAAGTAAATACGCAAATATTGGAGCAATTATCATTGAAATTCCAATAAGTATTTTAAAATCAAAATATAAATCAAGACCTATACTTGATGGTAAAAAAGGTATAAAAGCTACAAAAGCTCCAATTATAACATTAGGTAACATATTAAAATAATAGTATTTTAATGTGTTTTTAGATGTTTTATCTAACATTTCACCTGTAGTCCACTGTAGTAAATTTTTATGTGATATTAACATCCTATATATTGATTTTATAAAAGCATTTAAACATATATATGATTTATATGGAATTGTAACAAAGTTAAAACACATTGTTAAAAAAACAGCATCAATTCCATGAATAATTGGTATATATTGTACCTCTTTAGAATGTCTAATTTTTCCAAATAAAAGTATATCAAATATTGAAATAACATTTCCAAAATTAATTGCAACAAAAACTAAAAGGCAAGTTGCGGCAAATACTTTTGTAGAAACAAAGCAAGAAAGTATTATTGCAATAAGAGCTACAACATCTAAAAGTGGTCTCCTTAAATTATCAAATATTTTCCATTTAGATAGTAAATTAAGTTTTGACTTAGGACTAATTAACCACTTTATAATTTGCATATCTCCTCTATACCATCTATGTGATCTTTTCATATATGCAATATAATTTTTAGGAAAGCCATCTTGAACTTCTATGTCAGAAGCAAGTCCAGCTCTTAAGATTGAACCTTCCAATAGATCATGTGAAAGCACCAAATTTTCTGGTATTTCATTTGCAACTAATTTGTCAAATAATTCTATATTATATATTCCCTTACCACAAAATATTGCTTCTCCAAAAACATCTTGATACACATCAGATACTGCAGTTGTATATATATCTAGGCCTCCAAACCCACCAAATATTTTTGAAAATATTGATTTATTAGCATCGACAATATCAAGTCCCACTGAAGGTTGAATTAAGCCATATCCCTTTTTTACAATTTTACCATTCTTAGAAAGTATTGGTTTATTTAATGGATGAGCAACTATTGATACAAGATCCTTTGCTGTATTAAGAGATAAATTAGTATCTTCATCAATTGTAATTACGTATTTTGCATTTACAATATCGTTGTATGTAACATAAAATCTTTTATCTACTTCTTCATCTGTGTATTTTCCTAGTACTAATTTGTTAAATTCAAGTAACGCTCCTCTTTTTCTCTCCCATCCCATATAGCAGTTTTCGCCTTTAGAGAACACACGTTTTCTATATACGAAATTAAATAATATATGAGATGATTTGTATTTAGCATTAAGCTTATCTAATTCTTGCTTGGCATAATCAAGTATTTTTTTATCCATATCTATAACTTCTTTATTACTTGATACGCAATCACCTATTAGCATATAGTACATATTATCACTACGATTTGCAAGATATGTAACTTCCATTTTCTTTATCATTTGATCTAGTTTTTCTATAGAAGAAATAATTGTTGGCATGACAACATATGTCACGTTATTTTCATCAACTGTTTTTGCAAAATCAAATCTAGGTAATATCTCTGGTCGTAAAGCTTTTCTAAAGAAGTAATTAACCAATTTTTGTGCGCATTCAAAAGATAATATAAACGTTATAACAAAAGCAACTATTATTGCACAAACTGATTTAAAATGGAATAAATTATATCCTACAAGTATAGTAAATTCTACCGTTAGTAATAATATAATAAGAAGATACCATACAGTCTTTGTTGGTTCAATAAATTTATTATATATAACTTCTCCAATATATGATTTCTTTAACTCTTTTTTTAATAAATATCTATACTCTCCTATTAAGAAAAATCCTACGTGTTTTTTATATTTTTTAGAACACTCGACAGCTTTTTTAGCTACATATACTTCTGACAAGTTATATTTTTTCGCTAATTTTATAATATATTCTCTATATCTAGACTTTGTCTTATAATCACATTTTTTAAATTCGTTTGTATAATCAAGTCTTAAAGCTTCATCTATTTTACTTACTTTTTCAAATATTTCTCTAAAATTAATTCCTTGTATTTGTTTATATGCAAGAATTGCCCTACCAATATAGTCAGTGGTCTTAGCAATTTCCATATGTTCTTTTATAATGGCTTCTTCAACAGTAAATCCAATTTTTTCTGCCTCATCTTTTAATCTATCAAAATATTTTTCACCTTTTGTGCCAAGCTCTTTTAATCTATATGACATATATTCTATAAAAGCTGTATTTGCAGTTTTTATATGATTTTCATTTATAATATAATCTTTTAAATAAAATTTCTTTCTTAAATTTAAAAATATCTCTTTACTATACTTAGAATCAGAATTTTCATTTATAATGATTTCTTCGACTTCAATTTTCTTAGCCTGAGAATTCGTAATATTTATACATATTCTTGCAATAAATTTTAAAAGTGCAATTTTTAACATTAAAATAAACAGATCAAGTTCTTCAGAAGTAAGATAAGATAATTTTTGATGTTCTTTTAAACAATTCAAAATTAAATTCTGATCAATGTATCCAGTATTCTGTTCAACAAGTTCGTATGCAAGATAAAAAATAGAAATATATTTATCCCCATCATGTGTTATAATAGCAGGAAGCCTTTTAGATTTTAAAGAACGCCTTGCTTCTTTTATTTCTTCATACTGTTCTTCTATAATATACATATTGTCAAGTATCCACTGTCCAGCAGAATGAATAGGTATTTTTAGTTCATAACTACTTTCAAGTAACTTATGTGTTTTACATATAATATTATAATTTTGCTCTGCATTTTTAAATATTGAATTTAGCGTGTGTTTCATTAGATTCAACCCCTCTTTAACGTATATTTATTTACATCATAATTATATATTATATCAAAACTTTTTACAAGATTTTAGGATAATTTATTATATTAAATTGTTACTATTCAGATTAGGTAGAATTCCGAAATTACAAAAAGTGTGTCAACATGGTGTTACAAGTCGTTTTGAAATAATTATTATAAGTTTTAAAAAACTACAAGCTTAAGTTTATTATGTATATTATAATATAAATAAAAAATAATTTTGCGTTTTTAACTAGTCATAGTCTGAATAGTAACATTAAATTTAATCAGCATTTATTATTTGTAATATGGTTCATAATATTCAAGCTAATATAATATTGTAAAAAACAAAAACATGTATGATATTAATTATATTTGAATGACGCAAAATATTTGTTCTCTATATACTTTTTAATTAATATAAATAAATACATAAATATTATGCATTTTAGAATATACATTTCATTTTTTTACAAATAAGTTATTCTTTATTTTTTTATTCCAATATAACATAGTATTTAATTTCTAGTGAAAAATTTAATTGGTTTGATGTATAATTATTTATAATCTAATTAATTTTATTCATAATTGGCAAAGATTTTTCATTCAAGATAATTATATCATACGTTTGTTCTGCATAAAATATTTATTGCATATTTTTATATACTTTTCATCGCATTTTTCTACAAAGAAAGAGATAATTCCCATAATACAAAAAATGAGTGAAAATTTTTCACTCATTTTTATATAGAACTTTAAAAAGCAACATCAAATCTAAGTCCAAAGTAAAACCAGAATAATAAATCATAGGTTTCATTTGTTTTTTCTCCTTAAAAAACCTGCACAAAATTTAATTAGAACTAAAATTTTAATTTCATATTCTAGTGCGAACAACGTAGATATCTACAACTTTTTTCACACCTCTAACGATTGATACAAATATCAATCAATTTATTAAAGTATATCATATTTTTTATAAATCGCAACAATTTTATATAAAAAAGTCAAAAAATGAAATATCCCTAACCATTAACTATAATGATAAGGGATATTTACACTACAACATAAGACAAGCTTTAGTTTTTAGTTTTCACTTTTGACTTTATATCTTCTCTTATGCTTTTAGAAGCTACTTTGATTTCCTTTCCACACTCTGGGCAAGTACAATGGAATGTTCTTGGACCATAGTCAACGTATATCCCATCCATTTTTCCAGTAGGGTGTGATTTTGCATACATGTCTTTTGCTCCCTCAAGAGTAATTATTGCATTGCAGTTTTTACAGGTAACATCAAGCTTCCATTCAGGAATGGTTCCGTGTTGTTTGATTTTCATAAAGTATTCCTCCTAAATTTTAATCTATTTTAATTATAGCATAAAAAATTCCAAAAATCAAATTATGTAAAATCATCTCAGTTACTTTTGAATTTTTTTAATAATTTATTATATATAGATCAATTCACTAAAAACAATTTCTTCTGATTGTGCCTTAATAGCGTTCATTGTGCTAAGTAAAACCAGAATAATAAATCATAGGTTTCATTTGTTTTTTCTCCTTAAAAAGTGCCGAACAAAATTTAATCTGTAATCCTGAATATGCCTATAATCATATATTAAAACACTCCTTTCAAATAAAGTTAATTAAATATTTCAAATTTGAAATATTATTGTAAGTTTTGCTTACAACTATATTATAGTATATTTTTAATATTATGTCAACGCTTTTTCACTTTTTTTATTTTTTAAAATAATTTTATAATATTAACTTTAATCAATATTTAATATTTGTAATATATTTAACATATATTCAATTTAAAATTATCTAATCTACTAGAAGATAATTTTTAGTGAATTTCTCTCTTCTCACATCACCATATATGATCCGTTCAGCATACGGCGGATCAATTTATATTAAATATGAACTTCTTTTTGGTTTAGTTGAAATACTAGAACTCTTTTTCTTAATATTTCATTGTTAATAACCGATTGTATATATCTAGTTCTACACATTTGATAACAACCTTTTCTTAATTTTTCTCCGTTTTCTTTGAGATAATTAAATCTCTTCAACTGCTATGTCATCTATTCCTACTACATCTTTGTTAGATACAGTTTTTATATGTCTTATTCATATTTTATGGATTAAAATTTCTTCTAAAACTTCCATATCCATTTCCTCTTTTCTTTTCCATATAAATATTTCCCCAACTACGGACTTTAACAGACTATTTAAGCGATATACCTGTTACGCTGGAAAAAATGTTGGAGAAAATTATTCTCCAACATTTTATTGTCACTTTTAACAAATGCTCCATCAGAAATAAAAAATGAAAAAATCACAGACTAACAGTCCAAATGATAGGATTATAAATCCAACACCTTTTACTTTAATTTGGATTTAACAGTCAATACATTAAATATTTTCTATCGATGTATTATCTTTATGTCTTTTCTTGTAAAAAGCAATAAGCAAAAAAACGATCATATAAAGAATTATTATAATAAGAAAAATTAATAACATAATGTAGCTGACTAAGTCTAACTCCCCAGTACATTCAGCATATTCAATATTTTCTATTGTAACACTTTTATTATTATATTCAGTAATTATATTTACTTTTTTATTCGTAAATTTCTTAATATCTCTTACTTTAATTATTTCGGCTTTTTCGCCAAATTCTTTGGTTGTAACGTTAAATTTTAAGTCTACCCAAACAATATCATGATCGCTTAAAATATTAACTATGCTTGGACTTTTATTGTAATCATAATTTACAATAATATTGTGGTTATTACATGATGGGAATATTACCATGATGAAAACAACACAAATTACAAGCAATACTAACTTTTTTAATTTCATTTTTTCACTCTCCTAAAAAATTATTTTATAGAACAGTATAGATAACTGTATACATATTATATCAACTATAGATATCTTTGTCAATTTTATTATAAAAGGCAAAATGAGCTATTTGTCTTTTACAATAAAAAACCACGTGTAAAGCACGTGGCTTTTCTTTGAACCCTATAAGGGACTAACGCGAACCACTTCTCAAGAGGTACTTAAAATCCGACAGCCGCGTATTATTACTCGCTACCCTTTAAAAGTGTCTATGTATTCTTTTATTGATATTTGATCGTACATCATATCTTCTTTTAATTGATTTCTCACATATTCTGCTATTCTCTTTTCATTTTTTCCAACAGTATCTACATAGTAACCTCTACACCAGAAACTTCGTTGCCCAAATTTGTACTTCAAATTTGACCATCTCTGAAAAATTATGAGGCTACTTTTGCCCTTTAAATATCCCATAAATTTTGATACTGATAATTTTGGCGGTATTGCCACAAACATAGGAATGTGATCTGGGCAAACTTCCGCCTCTATAATTTTTACTTCATTCCAATCACACAATTCCCTTAATATTTTTCCTATCTCTCTTCTTTTCTCTCCATAAAATATTCTCCTCCTATACTTAGGTATAAATACTATATGG
>UMBS01027275.1_pt1 | contig 22062 bp, 20 predicted proteins | sample 1964031 | NCBI WGS metagenome assembly UMBS01 (sample SAMEA4835948, study PRJEB28245) | human gut metagenome | biome: gut microbiome; material: fecal sample | place: Denmark | collected 2008 | reverse complement strand
TTCCAATCGATGGGATTTGTGCGGTGGTGCCCTAAGTAATACACGCCTGCAAGCCCGGAATGCGGAAAAGGTCCCATTTCAATTATCTCTGCTCGATACAGTATGCCATACTGCACGTCCTTGCCGTCTGTTACAGAATACGGGCAGACGAACTGTGCTGCATGCTCCGTAACGCCCAGCATGCCTTCAAGCACTCTCCGCAGCGCCTTTGCAGTGTTTTCTCCCTCCACCAGCTGGGTACCCGGAAGCTCCATCGTACTCTTGCCGCGCTGCTTTACAAACATGTATTTCTCATTTCTGACCGCTGCGACGGTGATCCTGGTGACTTTAACGACTTTGTTGACTTGCGATTCGGTGCAGTCGCTGATTATGTTCAATTCCATTACTGATCCTCACTAGCTTTTCATAATGCTGATTCTGATATGAGAACCATGCAATAATAGTATATCACATTTTCAAGCAAAATGCAAGTATCAATCCCACCAGAAAAACCAGACCGACGACTTTGCAAGCATGTCTGCAAGGATGCAGACTTCCTGGCATCCCTGATCGATAATATCATTGCAGAAAGCGTACTGCTCCAGCGCAAGACCTACGGCAGCGCTTCTGTCTCTTAACGGCTGTGCAACAAACTCGAGTATATCGTGAGAAATAACAGCGGGAACCGCTCCGAATTTCTGAAACCAGTATTTCCCTACCGCCATCATGATTTCAGGATCGGGACACTCGTTCCAGCCGCCGAATGGCAGCCATGCGAAAACCTCCCAGGGATTTTCCGTTGGGATCTTAGCTATTACGACCTCTGCGGCTTTCTTTGTCCCGAAATCAACGAAACCTGATAGTTTGTCGATTTTATCGCCGCAGTTCCCGGAATCAGCGGTGATCTCGTTCCAGTACTCGCCGTACGTTGCCTTCATTTCCGAAAGCCTTTCGGTGAACCATTCCTGCGCGTTCGGAAGCTCAGCGCTGAGCAGTTCCCTGCGGCGATCCTCCGGAGATGTTCCGGAGTCCTCACGTAGCATGTCGAACCATTCGGAAAGCACGTCGTTTACCACTATTATGACCGGAGTGTATCCGCCCATTTCCTTTTTGGCGAACGCGTCCTCATAAGTGGAGCTAATAAACTGCGCGGGCTTTCCCGCCGGAAAATACTCGCACTCACAGCCCAGCCAGTCGATGATCTTCTGAGCGTTTACGCTGGGTTTTGCAGAAAAAAGTCCCATATCAAGCCCTCGCAGATGTTCTGACTGGAATATTGTGCTGGCGAAGATGCTCCTTCACCTCGTCAACGGTGAGCTCTCCGAAATGGAACAGCGAAGCCGCCAGCGCCGCAGAGCTTGCAGTCTTTTCAAATACCTCTGAGAAGTGATCAATAGAACCGCACCCGCCGCTCGCAATTACCGGAATCTTCACACGGCTGCATACGAAATTCAGCATGTCAAGGTCAAAACCGCCGCGTACTCCGTCGGTGTCGATGGAATTCAGGCATATTTCTCCGGCTCCGCGCTCCTCTATCTCCTTTACCCAGTCGCCGAGGTCGAGATTCATGTCGACTCTGCCGCCGTTTATGAATACATTATAGCCGCCCTTGCCGTTTCGCTTGGTGTCTATGCCGACAACAACGCACTGGCTGCCGAATATCTCAGCAGCGTCGCTGATGAGTTTCGGATTCTTGACCGCCTGCGAATTGACAGAAACCTTGTCGGCTCCCGCGCGGAGCGTATCGCGGAAATCCTGCACCGAACCGATGCCGCCTCCGACGCACAGAGGCACGAACACCTGCTGCGCAGTGCGCTTTACCACATCGAGCATAACGCCCCTGCCCTCGTAGGAAGCCGTTATATCGTAGAATACAAGCTCGTCCGCGCCCTGACGGTTGTATTCGATCGCAAGCTCAACCGGGTCGCCTACGTCCCTTATGCCCTCGAAATTCACGCCCTTTACGACCTTGCCGTTGCGGACGTCAAGGCATGGGATTATCCTTTTAGCTAACATGGCTGCTCCTTTACTTCGCTAGACGCACAGCCTGAGCAAGGTCAAGGCTGCCGGAATAGATGGACTTGCCGCAGATGGCTCCGTAAATTCTATTCTTCTTCAGCGTCTTTATGTTGTTGATGGTCTTTATCCCGCCGCTTGCAATGACGTTTCCGCCGAGGGGCGCAAGCGTTTCCTGGAGCTTCTTTGTCTTGAAGTGGTTCGGGCGGCTGAGGGTACCGTCCTTGTCTATGTCTGTGAAGATGAAATACTGAACTCCCGCGCGGCACATTTCAACGCCGAGGTCTATGTAGTTCACTCCGCTGGTCTCGAGCCAGCCCTCTGTTGCAACGAATCCGTTCTTGGCGTCGATACCTACCGCTATGCGGCCCCTGAATTCCTTCGCGGCGCGCTTTACGAACTCGGGATCCTTGACCGCCGCCGAGCCGATTATTACCCTGGAAATACCCGCGTTGAGGTACATTTCCACGACGTCAAGGCTGCGGATACCTCCGCCGACCTCTACCTTTAGCTTCGTGTTCTTCGCTACGTCGATGAAAATATCCTTGTTCTGCTGAGTCGCGTCCTTTGCACCGTCGAGATCTACCATGTGAACCCACTCCGCGCCGGAAGCTTCAAAACCGCGCGCGGTATCCATGTAGCTGTCAGCGACCTTCTGAACTGTTCCGTAGTCCCCCTTGAAAAGGCGGACGCAGTTCCCGTCCTTTATATCAATAGCCGGAAGTATTACCATTCATTTTCTCCTTTTTGTAGGATGTATTACATAAAGCAAAACTTATACGCAATAGCTCTTTATAATTCAGCAAAACACCTGAGAATATTCAGCCCCGTCTCGCCGCTCTTTTCCGGGTGGAACTGCGCCCCGTATACGTTTCCGCAGAACACCAGCGCCGGGACCTTCATTCCATAGTCGCACCATGCCGCAATGTACTTGCTGTCGCACTCGGCGGCGTAGCTGTGCACGAAATACACGTACTCACCATCGGCGCACCTGTCTAGAAGTCTGCACGGAACATTTTTCTCCAGTGAGTTCCAGCCGATGTGCGGAACAGGCAGCTCCCCTGCCGGACGCATGAGCTTAACGCTTCCGGGAATAAGCCCGAGGCCGTCAGTTTCGCCGAATTCGTAGCCCTTTTCGAACAGCATCTGCATTCCGAGGCAGATCCCGAGGAGCGGCTTTTTCCGTACCTCCTCCTTGATAACGCCGATCAGCCCGGTCTCACCGAGCATTCTCATCGCGTCCGGGAAGGCTCCTACGCCGGGAAGTATGAGGCGGTCGGCGGCGCTGAGGTCGGCGGCGCTGTTGGTTATCTTGTTCTCAAGTCCGAGGAAGTCAAGAGCGTTTTTCACGCTGAACAGGTTTCCTGCGCCGTAGTCAATTATCGCAATCATAGTGTCGTTCCTTTCGTATTCAGGAATATCTTATCGGAATTCAGCTTCACATGCTCCATGATGTGCCCGATGTTGCCTTCACCGGCGTACTGCTTCATATCGAAAAAGTCGCAGTCAAGCCCGCTCCAGAACAACGGATTTTCGTCGCCTTTTACTGCGGCGTCATGTATGAGCTGCCCCGCGTAGACCTCCACGTAACAGGGATCCAGAGGATAGCTGAAATCCATCAGGTGAATTAGCTTTATATCCCGGTCTGATATTCCCGTTTCCTCGAATAGTTCGCGGTAGGCGGCGTGACTGCCGCTCTCGCCCGGCTCTATTTTTCCGCCGACAAAGTTTATAAGCCCTTTGTAAGGCTCCTTTATCCGGCGGCACATGAGCATTTTCTCTCTGTCCGGCGAAAAAACCACGATGAGGTTATACCCCTGCATTAAAGAACTCCCTTTGTGGACACAGCGGAGCCGTCCGTATTGCGCTTTACAGCCGCCTTGAGGGCGTATGCAAGAGCCTTGAACAGCGCTTCTATCTTGTGGTGGTCGTTGCTGCCGTACTCCACGCGAAGGTGCAGGGTTATCCCCGCATTGAACGCAAAGGAGCGCATGAACTCCTCGGTAAGGCAGGTGTCGAACTCGCCGACGCGCTCGTTTGTGAACTGCGCGTTGAACACGAGGAACGGTCTCGCGCTGATGTCAAGCGAGCAGAATGCAAGCGACTCGTCCATCGGAATGAACGCGCTTCCATAGCGCATAATGCCGGATTTGTCGCCGAGTGCTTCACGAAATGCCATTCCGAGCACGATACCGATATCCTCGGTAGTGTGGTGACCGTCAACGTTAAGGTCGCCGGCGCACTTTACGAAAAGAGAGAATCCGCCGTGGACTGCAAGCGCAGTCAGCATGTGGTCGAGGAATCCTATGCCCGTATCAATGCTGACTTCGCCGCTTTTGTCGAGGTCCAGCTTTATCTTAATGTCTGTTTCCCTGGTTTTTCTGGTGATTTCTGCAGTTCTGTTCATAGCGTTCACCGTCAGCCTTCCTTGCGCACCTTGATGGAATTTGCATGCGCAGTGAGCTTCTCGCGCTCGGCGATGAGTATAATATCGTCTGCCGCGTCAAGCAGGGCGTCCTTTGTGTAGCAGATGTAGCTGGAGCGCTTTACGAAGCTGTCTACGCCGAGCGGTGAGAAGAAACGTGCGGTCCCGCTGGTGGGAAGAACGTGGTTCGGACCTGCATAGTAATCGCCGAGAGGCTCCGGAGAATACTGACCGAGGAACAGCGAACCTACGTTGTCGATCTTTCCGATGTACTCGGTGGGGTTCTCAGCTACGACCTCCATGTGCTCCGGTGCAAGCTTGTTTGCAAGCTCGATGGCGTAGTCCTTGTCCTCGCTGACGATGATCGCGCCGTAGTTTGTCATGGAGTAGTCGATGATGTCTTTTCTGGAGAGGTACGCGGACTGGCGCTCTATCTCAGCCTGCGTGCGTACTGCAATATCCATGCTGGTGGTTATCATGATCGCGCTTGCGAGCTTGTCATGCTCAGCCTGGGACATAAGGTCAGCCGCGAGGTAAACCGGGTTCGCAGTCTCATCTGCAAATACTAGGATCTCGCTGGGACCTGCGAACATGTCGATGTCAACGGTTCCGTAAAGCAGCTTTTTCGCCGTTGCAACGAAAATGTTGCCGGGGCCTACGATCTTGGAAACGCGCGGTATCTCCTCGGTGCCGTATGCAAGCGCCGCTACAGCCTGCGCGCCGCCTGCAAGGTAGATTTTGTCAACTCCGCAGAGCGCCGCTGCAACAAGAATATCCTTGTTTGCAGTGCCGTCCTTGAGCGGAGGAGTTACCATGATGATCTCCTTAACGCCTGCTATCTTCGCCGGGATTGCGTTCATCAGCACGGAGGAAGGGTACGCAGCCGTGCCGCCGGGTACGTACAGACCAACGCGGTCGAGTCCTCTCACGCGCTGACCCATGATAACGCCGTTTTCCTCGGTTACGCAGAAGCCCTCGCGCTTCTGTCTGTTGTGGAATGCAGTGATGTTCTCAACGGCGTTCAGCATTGCGTTGACGAACTCCGGGCTGTTCTCGTTCGCCTCGGTGAGCGCGTCCTGTATAGCCTCGTCGGGAACTCGGTAGTACTGCGCGTTGGGGCAGTCGAACTTTGCGGTGTAGCTCTTTACAGCCGCGTCGCCGTTCTCCTTTACGTCTGCGAGTATAGCGCGGACGGTCTTTTCAACGTCAGCATTTACCTGACCTGCACGCTTCTCGACCTCTGCGAGGAACTGCTTCTCCTCGCCGTCTGCCTTGATTATCCTTATCATTATAAATTCTCCTCTATCTGCTTGACTATCTCAGCGATACGCTGCTGCTTCAGTTTCATGCTTACGGTGTTGACTATAAGACGCGCCGAAATCGGAGCAACGTCCTCCCATACCTCAAGTCCGTTTTCCTTGAGCGTGGTTCCGGTCTCTACGATATCAACGATAGCGTCAGCCAGACCTACCAGCGGAGCCAGCTCCACCGAACCCTCTATCTTCACGATATCAATGTCCATGCCCTTATTCTCGAAGAATGCGCGGGTGACTTCCGGGTACTTTGTGGCGATGGTTTTGATCCCGTATCCCTCGTAGAAATTGCTGCCCTTCTTTCCGGCAAGCGCGAACTTGCATCTGCCGAATCCGAGGTCGCTGATCTCAAAGAACTTACCGCCGTGCTCCATTATGGTGTCCTTACCGACTACGCCGATATCGCACACGCCGTGCTCGACATATGTAATTACGTCCGCAGCCTTCGCAAGAACTACTTCGATATTCTCGCCGGGAATGTTCAGTATCAGGCGCCTGCCCTTGTCGCGCAGCTCCGATACGTCGTAGCCTATCTTGTCGAGCAGGTCGACGGTTTTGTTTTCAAGTCTGCCCTTTGTAAGAGCAATTCTGATGGTCTTGTTCTTCATGGTCAGACCTCCTTTACGGTAACTGCCGAATTTGCTCCGACAACGTCCATGCGGCGTATGCCGTGCTGTTTTGCGTACTCACCGGCTTCTTCCTCAGTGGCGCTCAGTGAATTGAACACCGTCAGACCCTCGCCGATTAGCTCTGCGCAGTGGGCAAGACCCAGAGTTTCACAGCCGCTCATGCTGAACACCAGCACGTCCACCGGCTTGGTGAGCGGCTCGTGCACGCTCTTGAGGAGCACCTTCGCAGCGGCTTCAACGTTCACCGCAAATCCGACCGCCGTGGAGTTCCTGCCGAAATCCCCGAGCAGAGTGTCGTAACGTCCGCCGGAAAGCACCGGAAGTCCGTAGCCCTCGACATAACCCCGGAACAGGATACCGGTATAATAATCCTTCTTGTGCGCAAGTCCGAGGTCTACCTTTATCTTGCCGGAATATCCCATCGAGCAGAGCGCGTCGTAGGTCTCGCGGAGGGTATTCAGCTTTGTGCGAAGCTCCTTGCTGTACATGTACTTTTCAGCGGCTTCGAATACCTCGCTCTCTCCGAACAGCGACGGGAGCGCCTTCACTGCCTCTGCGGCACTGCATGAGATACCCTCGAGAGCCTCGTTGAGCGCAGGATAATTCTTATTTTCAATAAGGGTATGTATCAGCTCCGCCTTCTCCTCTGGGAGGTTCAGGTCGTCGACTACGGTGCGGAAAATTCCGCTCTCGCCTATCTCAAGCCGGAAATCCTCGTCGACTGCAAACAGCGACTGCGCCGCAAGTGAAAGCGCCTCGTAATCCGCCGCTTTGCTCTCGCCGCCGAGTATCTCTATATCCACCTGGGTGAATTCGTCGTCTCTGCCGCTGTTCTTGGGATTAACCATGAAAATGCTCTGGTTGCAGTAGAGCTTGAGCGGGAGCTTTTCAGCGCGGAGTCTGGTCGCCGCCAGTCTTGCTATCGGCATGGTGTTATCCGGGCGGAGAACCATCAGGCGGTTCTTTCCGTCGACCAGCTTGTACATAGTCTCGGACGGGAAATAATGCACCTTTCCGTTGAATACCTCATAGAACTCCAGACCCGGGGTTATTACCTCGGAATATCCGTATGCAGTAAATATTTTCCTGAGCTTTTCCTGGATCGTGCGTTTAGCTATGCACTCGTCAAAAAGCTGATCCCGGGTTCCCTCCGGGGTGAGAAGGTCGTATCTTTTCACTTTGAATTTCCTCCGCTTTAGTATAGTAATGTGCTATCACGCTATCATATTACTCTAACATTATAACGCATTAAAGCGGAGTTGTCAAGAACATGCAGTTTTTTTGTCATTTTGCATAAATCGAGTCAACAACTCCGCTGTAATATCACATATCAAACAAGGACATCTGCGCGGAATTCGGGATATCGCCGAACACGCCCATTTCTCTCATCTTGTCGATAACAGTGCTGTTAAGTCCGCTCTGCTGCTGAATATCGTCGATACACATGTAATTTCCGGCGTCGACGACCTCCTTGAGCTTGAATGCCGCATTAGAGCCGCAGCCCGCAATAGACAGGTACGGCATACGCAACTTGCCGTCCTCAATGTGATAGGTAGCCGCTCCGGAAAGCTTTGCGTCCACCGGCAGAACGCCGATACCGCGGCACATCATCTCATTGATAAGGAGCAGCGCGTCAAGCGTGCCCTTTTCCTTTACGCCGATATTCGGCATAGCCTGCAGCTCGCGGATACGGTTCTTTACAGCTTCCTTGCCGCGGAGCACTACGTCAAGCTCGATATTTTCAGTGTGCTTTGTCAGGGTCGCGGCGTAGAACTCGCAGGGTCTGTTTATCTTGAACCAGCAGAGCTTTACCGCGGAGGTAACGTACGCGGCGGCATGCGCCTTCGGGAACATGTACTTTATCTTCTTACAGCTCTCGACGTACCAGTCGGGCACGTTGTTGTCCTTGAAAGCCTGATAGATCGTGTCGTCGAACAGCTTGGTAGCGTTACCCTTTCGGGTTATCTCCATGATCTTGAACGCGAGGCTCGGCTCTACGCCCTTGTGGAGCAGGTATACCATGATGTTGTCACGCGTTCCGATAACCTCGGAAATCGTACAGGTTCCGTTTTTGATGAGATCCTGCGCGTTTCCGAGCCATACGTCCGTACCATGCGACAGACCCGAGATCTGAAGAAGGTCGGAGAAGTTCTTCGGCCGCGCGTCCTGAAGCATCTGCATTGCGAACGGCGTGCCGAACTCCGGGATACCGTATGTCCCGCAGGGCGCAAATATGTCCTCCGGAGTAACTCCGAGCGGCTCGGTGGATACGAACAGGTCGTAAATTGCGCGGTCGGTGGTGGATACGTCCGCGATCTTCATTCCGGTCATATCCTCGAGGTGCTTGTAAAGCGTCGGGACATCGTGTCCCAGCTCGTCGAGCTTCAGAATCGTATCGTGCAGCGCATGGAAGTCGAAGTGGGTAGTTATCATGTCGCTGTCTGTCTTGTCGGCGGGGTGCTGTACCGGCGTGAAGTCGTAGACCTCGTAATCATTCGGCACAACGACCATTCCGCCAGGGTGCTGCGACGTAGTGCGCTTTACTCCGGTGCAGCCTATAGAAAGGCGCTCCATCTCGGCGTTGTTGAATTCAATGCCGCGCTCCTCGCAGTACTTCTTTACGAAGCCATATGCTGTCTTATCCTGAACTGCGGAAATTGTTCCCGCTTTAAACACGTGATCCTTGCCGAACAGTTCTTCGGTGTAGCGGTGTACCTTACCCTGAACCTCGCCGGAGAAGTTAAGGTCGATATCCGGCGCCTTGTCTCCCTTGAAGCCAAGGAATGTTTCAAATGGGATATCGTGGCCGTCGCGGATCATATCAATGCCGCAGTGCGGACAGTTCTTCTGGGGGAGGTCGAATCCCGAGCCTACCGAGCCATCGGTTACGAACTCGTTGTAGCGGCACTTCGGGCAGCGGTAATGCGGCGCCAGGGGGTTAACCTCGGAAATACCCGACATTATCGCAACGAACGAAGAACCTACCGAACCTCTGGAACCTACCAGGTATCCGTTGTCCTCGGAGTATTTAACCAGCTTCTGGGCGATCATGTAAAGCACGGAAAATCCGTATTTGATGATCGCGTCAAGCTCCTTCTGAAGGCGCTTTGTAACTATTTCGGGTATCTTTCCCTCGTAGCCGTACCAATTCATCGCCCTTGTCCAGCAGAGATCCTGAAGCTCCTGCTCCGCGCCTTCGATGGAAGGCGTGTAGGTTCCCTTGGGTATAGGGCGGATATCGTCGACCAAATCAGCAATGGCGTTCGGATTGGTGATTACGACTTCCTTCGCCTTTTCTTCGCCGAGGTAGCTGAATTCCTCAAGCATTTCATCGGTGGTGCGAAGGTACAGCGGAGCCTGATTGTCGGCGTCCTTGAAACCCTGACCCGCCTGGAGGATCTTACGGAAAATACCGTCCTCCTTGTTCATAAAGTGCACGTCGCAGGTGGCTACGACTGGCTTGCCGAGCTTTTCACCGAGCTTAACGATACGCATGTTGAGCTGGCGCAGACCCTCGTCGTCGGCGACCCTTCCCTCGCGTACCAGGAATTCGTTGTTGGCTATCGGCTGTATTTCGAGATAGTCGTAGACGGAGGCGATTTTTTCAATGTCCTCCTGGCTCTTTCCGTCGAGAATAGCGCGGAAAAGCTCGCCGGCTTCGCAGGCGCTGCCGACTATCAGACCCTCGCGGTGCTTCTGCAGCTCGGACAGGGGCACGCGGGGTTTTCTGTAGAAGTAATTAAGGTTGGAGTAGGAAACCAGCTTGTAGAGATTTTTCAGACCGACCTGATTCTTCGCCAGGATTATCATGTGATAAGTGTTGAGCTTCTTGACGTCAACATTGCCAAGTATGGAATTGAAGTCGCCGAATTTCTCGAGCGGGTGTCCCTTGCAGGAAATATTCACGAGGGAAATGAATATTTTGGACAACATTTCCGCATCGTCGATCGCGCGATGGTGGTTGAAATCACCGAGCTTGAATTCCTTTGCAACTGTGTCCAGCTTGAAGTTCTTGAGATGCGGGAGCGCCGCTCTTGCAAGCTTGAGCGTGTCTGCATAGCGGATATCGTAGGTCAGACCCTGGCGCGCGCATGCGATCTTGATAAACGACGTATCGAAATCCGCATTATGCGCGACGAGAACTCCCTTGCCCGCAAACGCGATGAACTTTTCGAGCGCTTCCTTTTCCGAGGGGGCGTCCTCTACCATCTCGTCGGTTATGCCTGTAAGCTCCGTGATGTTGGCGGGGATCGGGCGCTCCGGATTTACAAATGTCTGGAAGCGGTCGACTACCTCCATGTTATTGAGCTTGACCGCGCCGATTTCGGTTATTCTGTCGAGGTCGCGGCTGAGTCCGGTGGTCTCAATATCGAATACGATCACGTCGCCGTTTATCGGGCATTCGTTGCAGCCGGAAACCAGGGCGTCCGAATCGTTGACGAAATATGCTTCCATGCCGTAGATTATCTTGAATTCGCCGCCGTCCTTGCGTATTTTCTCGACGGTGTTCATTGCCTCCGGGAACGCCTGAACGTTACCGTGATCCGTAATTGCGATAGCCTTATGCCCCCACGCAAACGCCTGCTTGACCAGCTCGCCGGCGGGAGTTATTGCGTCCATGTCCGACATGGTTGTATGGAGGTGCAGCTCAACGCGCTTGTCCTCTGCCTTGTCCTTGCGCTTCCTGGTCTTTACCGAAGCGATGGAGTAGGGACGGATATTCAGACATTTTGCAAATGTATCAAACTCGAACTTGCCGGTGACTATTATCGCCTTGCCCGGCTTGATGTTGCTTTTGATAACGTCTGCATTCTCTATTGCGGTGATTATTTTAAGTATCTCGGAGGAGGTCTTATCTGAGAAATATGCGGTAAAAATAAATGTGTTGCCGTCTCTGGAGGTCTTGTCCTCGGTCTTGAAAACCTCGCCCCAGAGTGTTACTTCGTCGCCCTCGCCAAAGTGCTCCGCCATCTGCAGCGGAGCCTCGCTGATTCCCTTTCCATAAAACAGGGAAGCGGTGCTGTCGAGCTTGTCGGATTCAAACGGCAGCTTTATTTCCTTGGGCTCTTTGAGCACTGCCGCTCCGCGTCTGCCGCCGCCCTTTCCGCTGCCTCCCTGGAAACGCTTTTCCCCCGAGGGAGCAGGCGGAGTCTGGGTTATCGTGATTTTAGGAAGCGGAGCGCTCTGCTCCTTTTCAAGGTACTCGTCAATGTTTATCTCAGAATTACCTGTAAAAACCACCTGGAGGCGCTTCTTGAAGAATCCGGCGATCATGCGCTGTATAGAGGTATCAATACCCATTTTCATCAGGATATCCCTGCCGCCGGAGTGCAGCGATATCTCGCAGGTCTCGCCGTCGTCGCTTATTTCCGCTCCGTCTAGGTAGCCGTTGACCGACCCGTTTCTGTCCTTGAGTATCGCGATTATCTCGTAAATGTAATCCGGAGTGTAGAGCGATTCATGAAAGCTCGGGAAAATCTGTATTTTCGCGCCGCCTGTCGCTGATGAAAGCTGCTTTTCAGCAGTCAGGATCTCAGCAGCGGGACATAGCTCGTCCATTTCAAGGTTAATGAGCAGCTCCTTGTTCTGCTGATCGTGTATTATTTTAAGTATCCTGCCCTCCGCGCAAGTCTGCGGAAGCGTGAGCCCATCGAAAAGCTCGCTTAACTTTGCCGACATCTGATCCTTCCTTTCAGGTTTATAACAGGTCTATTTCTTTTTTCAGTTCCTCAAGGAGCCTATCTTCGGGCACTTTTCTGAGTATCTGTCCCTTCTTGAAAAGGATACCCTCTCCGTTTCCTCCGGCTATACCGATATCCGCTTCCCGGGCTTCTCCGGGGCCGTTGACCACGCAGCCCATTACCGCGACCTTTATCGGCTTGTTTATCCCGGCACAAAGTTTCTCGACCTGTTCCGCAAGCGGAATCAGCGCGATCTTGGTTCTTCCGCAGGTCGGACACGCCACGATCTGCACGCCGGTTCCGATATCGCATACACGCAGGATATCCTTTGCGGCGTAGATTTCCTTGACCGGGTCTGCGGTCAGGGAAACGCGTATCGTATCGCCTATTCCGTCGCAGAGCAGCGAGCCTATTCCCACCGCCGACTTAATGACGCCCATGCGCTCCGTTCCGGCTTCGGTCACTCCGAGGTGCAGCGGATAGTCAACCTGCTTTGCAAGCAGCCTGTACGCCTCTATCATGAGCTTCACGTCCGAGGATTTTATACTGATCACGATATCGTCGAAATCGCAGTCGTTCAGCAGCTTTACATGCCCGAGGGCGCTCTCTACCAGCGCTTCCGGGGTGGGGCTTCCGTACTTTTCAATCAGCCTGCGCTCAAGCGAGCCGGAGTTCACTCCAATTCGGATAGGAACATTGTGGAGCCGGCAAGCGTCCGCGACTGCCTTTACACGGTCGACGCCCCCGATGTTTCCGGGATTAATGCGCACCTTGTCGACCCCGGCTTCCACCGCGGCAAGCGCTATTCTGTAGTCAAAATGAATATCGGCGACTACCGGGATATCAACCGCGTTTTTCAGCGCGGGAATGAGCCGGACGTCCTCAATGGTCGGTATCGCGGCACGGATTATCTCGCAGCCCGCCGCTTCAAGCTCCTTAGCCTGCCTTACCGTGCCTTCTACGTCCCCGGCGGGAATGTTCAGCATCGACTGAATGTAGATTTTACCGTCTCCGAGCAGCAGACTGCCTACTCTTACCTTTTTATTGCTCAATTGAAACCTCCGCTGATCAGCTTAGAAATATCTCCGAATGTTACCACAAGCATAAGAACCATAAGCAGACCGAAGCCTACCAGGTGTACAACGCCCTCGATTTCCGGCTTGAGCGGTTTGCGGCGTATCGCTTCAATAACAAGGAACAGAAACCGGCAGCCGTCCAGCGCGGGAATGGGAAGCAGGTTGAAAACTCCCACGTTGATAGTAATAAACGCGAAAAGGTAGCAGAACGACGGGAGTCCATAACTTACGCTCTGCGAAACAACCGTGACGGTTCCGACCGGACCTGAAAGGTCTTTCAGACCGTATTTTCCCTTGAACAGATCAGCCAGTGTGAACATTATCATGCGGCTTATCGAGGCGGTCTCACGTCCGCTGTACTCAATAACCGTCAGGAAGTTCCTCTCGAGCGGCTGAACGTAGAAACTGTAGATAACATCGCTGTTTCCGTTATCGTCTGTTTCGACCTTGAACTGAACGTCTTTCAGCGCGATAAGCTCTCCGCCGCGCTTCACCTTGAAATCAAGCAGGAGGTTTCCGTTTTCGTCAGTGCGTCCGCCGTTGTTCTGCATTTTGTACTGAATGTCGAACGTTGTCCAGACCGTGGTATTCTCCACGGAGACGATCTCATCGCCGACCATTAGCTGACTTGTAATCCCGGGTATATCGTTGACAACGCTTACTGTGGTCGTTCCGATATTCGAAATTGTGCAGACATATATCATTGCGACAAAAAATCCGAGAATCAGGTTCATTATCGGGCCTGCAAGTATAACTATCATTCTCTGCCAGACCGGCTTCCGGTTGAACGCGCGCGGGTTGTCGCTTGAATCCTGCTCGCCTTCCATTGATACCGAACCGCCGATGGGCAGCAGACGTATCACATAGTTAGTCTCCCTGCCCTTTTTCCTCAGGATCACCGGACCCATTCCGATCGCGAATTCGTTTACCTGAATCCCGCAGAGCTTTGCCGCTGTGAAATGCCCCAGCTCATGAATGATGATAATAACGCAGAACGCGAGTATTGCAATGACTATCTGCATATGACCTCCTGTCAGAGAGTTCCGAACTTTGCCGCTACATATTCCTCGGCGGCAGCCTTTGTATCTAGTATTTCCTGGAGCGTAGGCTCGGAAATGAATTTTACAGCCTCCAGGGCGCCGTTGACCGCCTCGCCGATGTCAAGGAATCCGATCTTCCCTGCAAGGAAAAGCGCAACAGCGGCTTCGTTTGCGGAATTCACCGCGCAAGGAGCGTTTCCCTCCATTGAAATCGCACGTTTTGCCGCACCAAGGCAGGTGAAGGTTTCCGGATCCGGCTTTGAAAAAGTAAGCTGACCCACGTCAAAGAGCGATAGCTTCTTAGCCGGAGACGGAAGGCGCCTCGGGTAGGTCAGCGCTAACTGAATAGGAATACGCATATCAGCCGTACCCAACTGAGCAATAACAGCGCCGTCCTCGAACTCCACTGCGGAGTGAATTATGCTCTGCCTGTGAACGACTATCTCCACCTGCTCTGGGCGCACGTCGAAAAGCCGTACCGCTTCGATCAGCTCCAGACCTTTATTCATGAGAGTTGCGCTGTCAATGGTGATTTTCGCGCCCATGCTCCAGTTAGGGTGCTTCAGAGCCTGCTCAACGGTCACTCCCCGGAGTTCCTCCGTGTTTTTCCCATAGAACGGCCCGCCGGAAGCGGTGAGCAGTATTTTCTCAGGACGGTTATCCGCGGCTCCCATCAGGCACTGGAATATCGCCGAATGTTCGCTGTCGATCGGCAGCAGCTTCACGCCGTGCTCCTTTACGCAGTCGGTGACGAGCTTTCCGCCGGCTACCAGCGTTTCCTTGTTGGCAAGAGCGATGTCGTTGCCTGCTTTCGCCGCCTCCAGCGTGGGTAAAAGTCCGACCATGCCGACAACGGAATTCACCACAATATCGCAGTCGAGCCGCGCCAGCTCGCACAGACCTTCCATTCCGCAGAGCACCTTGATTTCCGTATCAGCAAGCCGCTGCTTCATGTCAGAATACGAGCTTTCGGAGTAAACGCAGACGTACTCCGGCTTAAACTCCCTGGCCTGTTTCTCAAGCTGCGCCGTATTTGTCGAAGCGGACAGCGCCTTGACTCCGAACCCGTGCATGCGGCAGACGTCAAGCGTCTGAGTGCCGATCGATCCCGTCGAACCGAGTATGACAATGCTTTTCATTTATTAATATACCCCGCATTCAAGTAATATTCCCTTTGAACAAAACCACCCATTCACACGGGTGAATGGGCAGAAATCATAAGAGCGGCCGGCTCAGTTAAACAAAAATGAAACGTCCCAGATAGGAAAATGCTATATACAGGAACGGCGCAACAAAAATCACGCTGTCGAATCTGTCCAGTACGCCGCCGTGACCCGGCATAATGTTGCCGAAATCCTTGACATCATACTCGCGCTTGATAACGGACGCGGAGAGATCTCCTATCACCCCGACAAGCGAAGCAGCCATTGAAAGCGGCACCAGGACGAAATAATTGAGCTGTACATCATTCAGGACGAAAGTGTTGTAAATAAATACAGTTATTACAGTAACAACGCCTACAGTAACAACGCCGCCGACCAGGCCCTCAACGGTCTTTTTAGGGCTTATGAGCGGACAAAGCTTGTGCTTTCCGAAGAAAGTACCGACAAAATACGCGCCGGAATCCCCGAACCACGCGCAGAACAGGACATACAGCACCATGAAGATACCAAGCCCCTCGCCATGCGCGGAATACCTCAGCAGGGTTATACTGCACAGAGCAACCGGAAGAAGCCCTCCCGCAGCGCCGCATGCGAGCACCTGTTCAAAGCGGACTTCCTTGTGGAACTTCAGCATAATCAGCGCCATCACAATTACATACAGCATTGCGGCAGGCACAGCCAGAAACTTGATTTGGCTTATGGAAATAATAATCGGAAAAACAGCGCCAAAGACAATTGACGTCCACCTCAGCACGGTAAACTTATCGCACTTTATCGCGCGGGTAAGCTCCCATACCGCGACAGCAGACAAAAACGAAATGGCCGCGCAATAAACGAATAGATTATCGAGAATCAGAATTGCGACTCCCAGTACTATTCCAACAGCAGCGGAGATCAGTCTCACACCCATAAGCAAACCCTTCCTCTGAAACTACACCCCGCCAAAGCGCCTGTCCCTGTCGTTGTAGATTTGTATTGCGTATTCCAGATGTTTTTTTGTGAAATCCGGCCAGAGCACGTCCATAAAAACGAACTCCGCATAAGCCGCCTGCCAGATCAGAAAATTTGACAGTCTCTGCTCGCCGCTGGGTCGGATTATCATGTCCAGCGGGGGCATTTCCGCAGTATAAAGCAGTTTCTCGATAGAATCCTCAGTTATGCCGTCCGGAGAAATTTCCCCGGAAGCCGCTTCGCGGGCAAGCTCCCTTGCGGCTCTTGTAATTTCATCTCTGCCGCCGTAGTTCAATGCCACGCCGACGATAAAACCAGTGTTATTCACGGTTGAATGCTGAATATCCAGAAGCTCTGCGGTAATATCCTCCGGAAGCCGCGTTATATCGCCCAGGAAAATAAATCGTATATCTTCCCGCGCGGCAGCACGGATATCCTTAATATACTGCCGGAGAAGGTTCATTATTCCTTCAACCTCGTCAGCCGGGCGCTTCCAGTTCTCGGTCGAAAATGCATAGAATGTCACGCATTTAATTCCAAGCTCCCGCGCCCAGTTGATGGTCTTTTTAAAAACGGCGGCACCCTGCTTGTGCCCAAAGCTCCTCGGGAGGCCGCGTTTTTTCGCCCACCTGCCGTTGCCGTCCATTATTATGCCGACATGCTGCGGAACATTAACCTCAGCCATCAGATAGACATGATCTCCTTGTCCTTGTCAGCGCCGACAGCGTCGATGGTCTCGATATACTTGTCGGTGATCTTCTGAACATTCTTCTCAGCTTCCTTGAGGTCGTCCTCGGTGATCTCACTGTTCTTCTTCTTTGCCTTGAGCTTGTCGAGAGCGTCGCGGCGTACGTTGCGGACTGCAACTTTGCTTTCCTCGCAGATCTTGCTTACCTGCTTGCAGAGTTCCTTTCTGCGGTCCTCGGTAAGCTGCGGAAATGCGATACGAAGCACTCTGCCGTCGTTGGTGGGGTTGATACCCAGGTCACTCGCCTGGATAGCCTTCTCGATGGACTTCAGAGTAGAAGCGTCGAACGGCTGAACAACGAGTATTCTAGCCTCGGATACAGAAATAGACGCCATCTGGTTAACAGGAGTCGGGCAGCCGTAATAATCTACGGTGATTCTGTCAAGTACGCTGGGATTAGCTCTGCCTGCGCGGATCGTTGCAAGCTCGCTTTCAAGCGCGTTTACGCACTTGCCCATCTTTTCCTTTGTAATGTCGAGTATCTCTTTCATTATGGCACCTCTTTCGTGATATTACTAGGGCTTATGTTTTGTAACGAGCGTTCCGACTGTTTCTCCCATCACTGCGTCGTAGATGTTGTCGGGACGGTTAAGATCAAATACGATTATCGGAATGTTATTTTCGGTGCAGATCGCAGCCGCTGCGCTGTCCATTACCTGGAGCTTATTTACAAGAATATCATGATGTGTGATCACGTCATACTTGACTGCGTCGGGGAACTTCTTGGGATCCTTGTCGTAGATACCGTCGACCATAGTCGCCTTCAGCAGGATATCGGCGTTGAGTTCCGCTGCACGAAGCGAAGCCGCGCTGTCCGTCGAGAAGAACGGGTTGCCGGTTCCACAGCCGAATATAACTACCCTGCCCTTTTCAAGGTGGCGGATAGCCTTGCCGAGAATAAACGGCTCAGCTACCTGCTGCATTGTAATGGCAGTCTGAACTCTGACCTCACATCCGAGCTTTTCAAGCACATCGGCTACAGCAAGGGCGTTCATGGCAGTGGCGAGCATGCCGATATGGTCTGCACGCGCTCTGTCCATACCCTCGGAGCTTCTTCCGCGCCAAAAATTTCCGCCGCCGACAACTATGCCAATCTGAGCGCCGGCGTCAGCGCACTTTTTTATGCTCTTGCAGATGTTTTCAATGGTCGGGATATCAAGCCCGCTGCCCTTATCTCCGGAAAGCGCTTCGCCGCTGAGCTTCAGCAGTACTCGCTTATACTTAGGAGTTCCTGATTCCATATATGTTGCCTCCAAAATTTGTATTAATGCGTTATTAGCTGAAACATCAATAATCCAGAACACGGATCCTTCCGAGAAGGTCTGCGCTGTCGGAAACCTTCGCGATTGCGTCAGTAGTAGCCTTTTCAGTCATAACGCCTGTAACGAACGCAAGCTCGTTCTCAGGCTGGTTCTTTCTGGAAAGGTATGTTACGTCGCCGAAGAGCGCCTTGACAACCGCCTTGGTAACTTCCACGTTCTTGGAAGCCAGTCTGATGTAGCTTGCGCTTGTGAAGTCACTGAAATCCTTGATGAAGTCCTGAGCGCTGTCAGCCCATGTGAGGGACTTACTTGTGCCGGAGTGCTTTACAGCGGAAACGATATCCGCAACAACTGCGCTTGCGGTCGGAAGCTTGCCAGCGCCCTTGCCGTAAAATACAACGTCGCCGGTAGCGTCGCCGCGAACCAGGATAGCGTTGAATACATCGTTAACGCCCGCAAGCTGGCTCTCGTCCTTGATAACCGCCGGGAAAACGCCGATTGAGATCTTGCCGCCCTCTTCGCGCTTAGCACAGCCGATGAGCTTGATCTTGCAGTCAGCGCTGTCGCAGTACTCAACGTCCTCGAGAGTTATCTTTGTGATGCCCTCGGTGTGTACGCTCTCGGGGTAAACATGCTTGCCGAATGCGAGGGAAGCCAGAATGCATATCTTGCGGCATGCGTCGTGACCATCAACGTCAGCGGACGGATTGCGCTCTGCATAGCCCAACTCCTGAGCGATCTTGAGAGCCTTCTCAAAGTCCATGCCGTCGCGGATCATCTTTGTGAGAATAAAGTTGGTCGTACCGTTCAAGATACCAGCAATCTCGTCGATTTCGTTTGCGGAAAGGCATGCATGAAGGGGCTTGATAATGGGAATTCCGCCGCCTACGCTCGCTTCGAAGAAGAAGTTTACATTCTTTTCCTTTGCAATGGCGAGAAGCTCCGCGCCCTTAGCTGCAACGAGCTCTTTGTTGGAGGTTACTACGCTCTTGCCTGCTTCTAGCGAGGACTTAACGAAGTCGTAGGACGGCTTGAGACCGCCGATGACCTCGGCTACAACTGTGACCTCAGGGTCATTGAGGATAACATTGAAATCCTTGACGAATTTATCCTTGTAGGGGCTGTCGTTGAAATCACGGACATCGAGAATATACTTGATATCCATTTCCTGCCCAGCCTTCTTCTCAAGGCTTTCCTTGTTCTTATAGAAAACCTCTACTGTACCTGAGCCTACTACACCGTAGCCCAGAACCGCGATCTTAGCCATAATCTACTTCCTTTCATTATACGGCGCCGCCGTATGAACATCTGCACCGGCGGAGTGAGCATTCGCCGCCTTTGACCGGGCGTGTTCAGGTATTTTTCTGCGAAAACCGCCTCAGCCGTTAGATCTCCGTCAGTCCCGCGTGACCGTGGGGTGTGACATCTTTCAGCTTTTAAGCATGGCTCCGCTTATTATCCTGTATATTATATCACAATTCAATGATATTTGCAAGTAGTTTTTTTAAGGCTTGTAATTTTTCTGTGTAGTTATTCTGAAAGAATTGCATCTATCGCGGAAAGTTCAGACTGTGTGAAGTCCAATTTGTATACCGCTTCCACATTTTCCTTTATCTGTTCGGGGCGCGAAGCGCCGATCAGCACCGTAGTGACCTTACCCTCCCGGAGCACCCATGAAAGCGCCATCTGCGAGAGCTTCTGTCCGCGTGAAGCCGCAATATCATTGAGTCTGCGAAGCTGAGAGAGCTTCTGATCGGTGAGTTCGTTTTTGATCCAGGTTCTTCCCTTTCCGATTCGGGAATCCGCAGGAATTCCGTTCAGATAGCGATCCGTGAGCAGACCCTGATAAAGCGGGGAAAACACGCTCAGACCGATTCCCTGCTCCGCCGCGAAATCACGCAGGCCGTCTGATTCTATCCAGCGGTTGAGCATTGAATAGCTCGGCTGATTCACGATGAACGGCGTGCGAAGCTCCTTGAAAATCGACATTATTTCGGCGGTCTGAGCCTTGTTGTAGTTTGATATCCCGACATACAGCGCCTTCCCCTGCCTTACCGCATTGTCGAGCGCGAGAGCTGTTTCCTCAAGCGGCGTGTTGGGGTCGAAGATATGATGATAGAATATATCAACATAGTCGAGTTTCATGCGTTTCAGCGACTGATCCAGCGAAGCGGTAAGGTACTTTCTCGAACCGTTGCGGTCGCCGTATGGACCGTCCCACATCTCGTAGCCCGCCTTGGTTGAGATCACAAGCTCATCACGGAACTGCCGCATTCCACGGTCAAGTATTTTCCCGAGATTCTCCTCGGCTGAGCCATTGTATGGATTTCCGTAATTATTGGCAGCGTCGATGTGGGTTATTCCGAGATCGAATGCGGTATGCACCATCTCCTCCATATTATCGAAGCTGTCCTTATAGCCAAAGTTCTGCCAGATTCCCAGCGATACCGCCGGGAGCTTCAGACCGCTCTTTCCGCAGCGGTTATATACCATTTTTTCATAGCGATGTTCGTTTGGTGTATACATTTTTCCTCCGTGTTAGTGTCTCTTGAAAAATCCCGGCTTCTTTTCGGAAGCTGAATTCTTCCTCTCTTCCTCGAGTTCTTTGAGAATTTCGCGCTTTATGTTCTCGCGGAGATTTTCGTACAGGTTCTCGTACAAATTGTTATAAAGCTCAGCCGCGAGCTTCTCCTTGTCGAACAGCGGCTCAGGAGTTATTTTCTTCTTCAGATTGCGCTGTATCTCCTCCAGCTCGAAGGAGGTAAATGCGCTTGCAGTCGAAATGTACTCTTCCTCTTCGGGCTCCTCTTTTGCAGGCTCCGGAGCTTTTTCGGGTTCTGTATGTACCTCCTGGTGCGACGGTTCGTCAGTCGCTGCAGGCTTTGGAATATTTGGTTCCTCAGCGGTCTCTGCGTCGGAAGCAGAAAGCGTTGTGAATTCCGGTTCAAACTGCTGCATTTCCTGCATTGTATCTTCCGGTTCCTCCGGCTGAACCGCAAAGGGATCAGCCGGAGTTTCCTGTTCTGAAATTTCGGGTACTGACGGAACTTCTTCCGCTGGCGCTTCCTCGACTGTGTCGGGAACTATCGGTTCTAACTCCGGCATTGGCTCGTCGGGAGCTTCCTGCTCCGGAATTTCGGATACTGACGGAACATCTTCCGCTGGAGTTTCCTTGACTGGCTCAGGAACTGCAGGCTCTAACTCCGGCATTGGCTCGGCGGGAGCTTCCTGCTCCGGAATTTCGGGTACTGATGGAACTTCTTCCGCTGGCGCTTCCTCGTCTGTGTCGGGAACTATTGGCTGTAACTCCGGCATGGATTCAATCGGAGATTCAGAAACTTGCATTGAAACAGCAACAGAAACTCCCTGCGCGTCTGATTCTGGAGATACTGTTTGAGGAGCCGGGGCAGTGCTCTGTGCCGGCTGAGCTGGATTTACAGCAGGCTCGTGATTCACTTTATGGCCGCAGTAGGGGCAGTACAATGCCTGGGGTCTGATGAGTTTTTTACCGCATTCTTCACAAAACATTTGGTGCCTCCGCATTAATTATTCGTGCTGCTTATATTCTGGGAAACGCTGAATAAAACAATCCTGGTTTTTATTCTGAAAATGCCTCCCAAATGACCAGCACTCAGGAGGCATTTTAATGTAACTATTACATCTGTGCAAGCTCAGCAAAGGACTGCTTCATTGCCGGATAAAGCTTGCGGTACATTGCATATACCTTTTCGTACTCGGCGGTGTTTTCCGCGATAGGTTCCTGTATCTTCTCGGGCTTG
>UMBS01033234.1_pt1 | contig 22083 bp, 22 predicted proteins | sample 1964031 | NCBI WGS metagenome assembly UMBS01 (sample SAMEA4835948, study PRJEB28245) | human gut metagenome | biome: gut microbiome; material: fecal sample | place: Denmark | collected 2008 | reverse complement strand
TTAATGTTGGAGATATTGTTACTTGTTATGTACTTGATATTAATAAAGATAAAGGGAAAGTAAGTCTTAGTCTTTTAAATAAAGGAATATAAATAAATTATTGATAGGTAATGTAATTTTGTATTATATTTTTAATTTTTTAATAAAAGTTTGGAAAAATAGTTGACTTTTAATTTAATATTTAATATAATTTATATTGCCTACTTGATTTGCAGGTGTAGTTTAATGGTAGAACCTCAGCCTTCCAAGCTGACTGCGTGAGTTCGATTCTCATCACCTGCTCCATAAGGAAATACGCTCGAACTATTCGAGCTTTGATAAATAACTAATTCAGAAATGGATTAGTTTTTTTGTGTTTATCGAACTCCACTCGTCAAGCTTGGAAGATATAAATACAAAGAATCATCCAAAAAGAAAGGATGATAAAATGATTACTATTATTAAACAAGAAATTGATATTGATAAATCTCTAAAAACTAAACTCTCATATATTTGTGAGTTTGCTAATACTACCCCAACATTCATAAAAGGTAATATTAGAAAATTAGATAAAACTAATTTAACCTATATTGAACCACATCGAATAATTATTAAAGGAATCAACTTTTTATTTTTTAATTATTCTAATGAGATTTATATTGAAAATCTATCTACAAAGATAAAAATATCAGAACTACAAAATTATATTAAATCTATATAATACCTATTGACTTCTAATTTAAAACCTATATAATAAGTAACCAATAAATGACAAGTAGTATCAGTCGTTTTAGAAAGCGAGGTACATCTATGGTCAAAAGCATATTTATTATTAAAAATTTATTTATATATAAAACGGGAGTTAAAGGTATTAGAATTATCTAGTGTCTTTGACTCCCTTTTTTGATGGAAAGGGATGATAATTTATGAATAATAATACTAAAGTAAATGCTGGATTGTATATGAGAGTATCTACTGAAGATCAAGCACGTGAAGGATTTAGTTTACCAGAACAAAAAGAAAGATTAGAAGCCTATTGTAAGTTTAATGATTATAATATAGTTGAATACTATAAAGATGCAGGTATAAGTGCTAAAACTGGGAATCATAGACCTGAATATGAAAGAATGCTAGAAGATGGAAAACAAGGTAAAATAAATATGTTTATTGCTCTTAAATTAGATAGAGTTACTCGTAGTGTTAAAGACTGGGAATCTTTAATTGAATTTACTGAAAAATATAATATAGATTTGGCTTTAGTAAATGATAAAATTGATACTACTACTGCTAACGGAAAAATGGTATCTCGTATTATGATGAGTGTATCTCAAAATGAAATAGAAAGAACTAGTGAAAGAACAATTATCGGTTTAGAAGGTGCTATTAAACAAGGACATATTCCTGCAAGAGCCCCGCTTGGCTATAAACATGTTGATAAGGTTTTAGTACCTGATCCTTTAACTAAAGATATTGTAATAAGAATATTTAATTTATATTTTGAAGGTTGGACTTATTTTAGAATAGCAAACTTATTCAATGAAGAAAAAGTTTTAGGTAAAACAAATTGGTGTGATTCTGGAATACTAAAGATTATATCTAATGTAATTTATAAAGGAGATTATATACAAGGGAAGACAACTAATAATCCAAGATATTTTAGTAATGTTGTGGAACCACTTGTATCAAAAGAACTATGGGAAAATTGCCAAGTTCAAAAGAAAAAGAATCAAAGAAATTATATGAGAAGTCAAACTTATATTTTCTTACAAAAATTAAAATGTCCTAAATGTGGAAGAATACTTGCTGGTGGTGCATCACATAAAATTAAAGCAGATAAATGGTATTTCTACTATCGTTGTGAAAATTGTAAAAATAATATTAAAGAAACAGATATTGAAGAATCTATCAAACATATTTTAAGTGATATTTTAGAATATGATAATGTTGTTAATGAATTCTTCTTACCTATGTTAAAAAATAAACTAGATAATAATAAACCAGATTATGAGAAAGAGATTAAAAATTTAGAAAAGAAAAAAGATAAAGTCAAAGAAGCATTTTTAAATGACTTATTTACTATTGAAGAAGTTAAAACTAAAATGGAAATAATTGATAAACAAATAAATGATATGAAAAATAAAATATTAGAAAACGAAACTGCTGAACAATTAGATTTTACTGTTGATGATATTTTATTAAAAAGAGATATGGATTTTATCAATAAAGTTAAATATCCTATGTCATATTATGCCTTTAATGCTTGTTGGGATTTACTTGATAGAGAAATAAAAGCAGATATAGTTATGAGATTTATAGATAATATTGAACTTGAATCTAAAGGAAAAAGTTATTCAGTTAAACAAGTTGATTTTAGAAGTACAATGTATGAAGATTTTAAAAAGTTATATGAACTTGGATATATAGATACAAAGAGAAAAATGACTTGTGAAAAAGATGGAGTTTCTATTGATACATTTGTTAGATATAGTGAATATCTACCTGCTAAACAAGTGTTACAAAATTTGTATAGATTAAATACTTTATATGAAGTTGATTTATATAAAGGAACATTTTATAAAGATACTTGTAAATTAGATTTCTCACCTTTCTTCAAAAAAGGTGATGTTCCAATAAGAGTATTTCCACTTCAAAAAGATACTGGTAAAGATTTATTAAGTATGGGAATGCTTGTTACAAAAGAAAATAATCTTGATGTAAAAGTTGATAATTTAAGAGATTTATTTGAATGTATTCCACAAGAAGTAAAAGAAGATGGTTTTTAAAATGTGTGGTACGTTTTGCGAGTTTACTCGTGAAAGTGGCGATAACATTTTAAATATAATTAACGTGGCACGTTATGAAAATACACAAGTATTTTTGTAAGTGGCGATAGTTAATAAAACGGATTCTAAGGTGTTAAATCTTAGCCCACTGGATATTTTGTATGCAATGCGTACAAAATTCCTAGGGGGTTAGAAATTTTGGATGACAAAATATTCTTCCAAATAAGGATGGTGATTATATGATTGAACTTGCTTATTCTCTACACTTAAGTAGTGATAAGAATAGAAAAAATATATCAAAACAAAATAGTAAAAATAATATAAGTGGAACTACTTCTTTACCAAATAATGCTATACAAAATGCAAGACAATTATCTAAAGTTGATAAACATAATTATAGAAAATATGATAATGAACAAGAATTAATTGAAATTGTTAGAGGTACTTCTTCTCCATTTGAAGATGTTAGAAATTTATATTTAAAAGAATTTGAAGAAGCAAGACTTGAATATAATAAATTACAAACAAGACCTAGTAGAATGATAAATAATTATTTTGAAAATGTTTCTAATAATGAAAAAAAAGATTTAGCATGTGAAATAATTATTGAACTTGGTGATAAAGAATATTGGAATACTAAAGATGAAACATTTAAAAAGAAAATGTCAGTAGTCTATAAGAAACAAGTTGATGATTTAGAATTATTAGTTCCAAATTTTAAAATTGCTAGTGCAATTATTCATTATGATGAAACAAGTCCACATATGCATATTGTAGGTGTCCCCATTAAAGAAAAGAATAAAAATGGTATGTCTAAACAAGTTGGTAAATCAGATGTTTTTACTAAAGAGTCTTTAATAAAACTACAAGATAATATGAGAACTTTATGTATTGAAGAATTCAACGAAGAATATAATTTAAACACTTCACTAAAGAAAAAACAAAAAGGTAGAAATAGAGATATTCATGTATCTGACATGGATAATTATATTGAAATGAAAAAGCAATTAGAAAAAAATACTGAATCTTTAGAGAAAGCAAATAAAAAATCTCTAGAACTTAAACAAAATTCTAAAGATATTAAAAATAAAATTGAATCATTAAAAGTATCTAAATTAAATAAAGATAATTATATATTGTCAAAAGAAGATAAAGAATCATTTATTGACTTTATCAATAATGTTGATAATATCAATAAAGAATATGATAAAATACAAACTCTATCTACTACTTTAACAAATGTTGATGAGCAGATAAAAGATAAAAACGATAAAATTAAAACTCTTACTGAAAATAATGATGCTCTAAACTTAAGAATTAATAAATTAAATAATTTAATTAAAGATAAAGATGAGGAAATATCTTTCTTAAAATCAAAAATAAATGAGTTAAAAGATACACTAGAATATTGGCAAGATAAGTTCAACAAAATAATATTATTTATTCATGGAAAGATTCATAATTGGTTTGATAAAGATGATAAATATATTGATGTTGTTAACGAAATGTATCAGGATAATATTTTAGATGACGGAGATATAAATGATTTAGATTTAACTTCTAAAGAAAAGGATGACTTTGAAATATAAGTCATCTTTTATCTATGAAAACCTGCTGTATTAATTATTTGTGTATCGGGTATTTCGAGGGTTAAATTTTCATTTGGAAAGCATAAGTTATTATTGACATCAATATAACCAACATTTTCATCGATTAGTGGCATATTATTTATAGGATTTTTTCCTATACCACTTACTAAATTTGTTCCTGGCCATTCTCTATAATTTTGAACAAATCTATCACTTCGAGATAATTCAGTAATTCCAGTTTTAGCAGATATTCCAATTTTTTGAAAAGCACCAACCTTATAAATTTGATTTCCACTACAATAATATATATTTGGTATTGAATAAAAACTAGCACACCATCTAGTACCAACTATTTTTGGTTCTCTACAATTTAGTATACTTAATTCAGTTGTATCATTATTAAGCGTTTTATTTGGAGCAGCTAACATACCAAAAATTTCACACTTAAATTGGTGTTTCATTGTTGCATAAACACCATAATCTTGATCTGAAAGCGATGAATATATTCCATTAAGATTATGAGTGTGAAAATGCATTATACATGCATCTATTCCTAAAGAATTATATTTTTCTAATTCTCCTATTAACTCAAGTTTGTTATTATTAGTTGGTATTACACCGCTATTTGTGTAGTTTCCATTTGTTGTTTGAAATTTTGATGAACAAAAATCAAAATAGAAACATAATGCACCATCTTCAGAAATAGACTTTCTTCCAACTAAATAACATCCTTTTTCAGCATTTTCTGTTTTTGTTTCATTTATTAAATTATTTAAATATTTATATACTTTTTCACTAAAAATAATTTTTGACTTACCACCTAAAGATGGAATATCAGTAAATTGATCATAACTAACCGTTTGTAATTCAGCCATTTTATCACTACCTTCCATAAACTATTATACACTTTTTTTAATATTTTTTATATATTTTACAGCAAATATGGCTTTCTAATTTTAATATTTTTATTTTTTCGACATTTTAATTGTAATAAAGTTTTTTTATCATTTATATATGATATAATTATTTTAGCTATTGGAGGTAAAATATGGATATTAAAGAATATAATGTTTATATAGATGAATCTGGCGATGAAGGAATTAATAAAGGTTCTAGATATTTTATATTAACTGCAATTATTGTTGAAAGAGAAAAAGATTTAATTACATCACAAAAAGTTGATGAAATCAAATCCAATTTAGAAATGAATATAAAATCACAATTACATTGGAAACTAATAAAAGGATATCCAAATAAAAAAATGATAATGGAAACAATTAAAGACCTTGATATAAAGATAATAAATGTTATTGTTGATACTAAATGCATTAAATTAATACCATCAAATAATATATATAATTATTTTAGCGGTTATCTTTATGAAAGAATATGCTGGTATATGAATGAAGTAAATGGTATAGCAAATATTAATATTAGCTCCAGAGGAAATTTGTCAAAGAAAAGTTTAAGTGAATATTTAAATAGTAATAATCACAAAAAGTTTGAAATAGACAGTTCAAAAATTAAAAGTATAAAAATCATCCCAAATGAAAGAAAAAAATTATTACAACTTGCAGATTGTTGTTGTAGTGCATTATTTCAAGCATTAAAATACAATGATGAAACACATTTTAAATACATTAAAGAAATAAAAAATAAATTATATTTAAAAGGAAAAAATTTAATTAGTTATGGACTAAAATTAGTTCCTAGTGATAGTAATGTTATCGAGTTAAAAAAACTTATAGAGTTTTTAACAAAATAAAAAAAGTGAGCTTTCCCCTGACTGAAGGAACCCACAAGGCAAGCTTGCTGGTGTGAATTAATCGCACCCTTCAGTAACTCAGCGAACTACTCACTCACTGACATTATATTATCATAAAAAATAATCATCTGTCAATTCTATTATATGTATTTTTTTCAAAAAAATACTTGTAAATTTTTAGATGAAATATTATAATTTTATTAGATATTAGTTGTTTATCAACAACTTAAGGAGTTTCAAATATCTTTATTTATCGCTCCATAAGAGAAAATCGTCGCACCATGCGATGTTAATGATTAAATCAACGCAAGTTGATTTTTTTGTTGCTATTGTAAAGAAATGTGTGATGTGGTATGATAAAAGTCGTAAAGAAAAAAATCAATATGAGTGATGAACTCAAAACCAAAATCGATTGGTCTTGCAGATTCGCTAAGCATAAATATGAAATATACGAAGGTTGCTTACGAATTGTTGAACATACAAATCTAGCGTATGTTGAACCACATAAGGTTATTATAAATAACCGATTATATTTGTTCTTTAATGAACAGAAATATTTTTATTTAGGAAATCTACAAAATAAGATTCCACTAGCTGAGTTATCAGAGTACATTGCAAGGCATTAAATTGATTGAGAGTTTAGATACTCCCATAATATTGGTTATTTTTGGTGTGTAATAATCAATTAAATCAAAGGTGTCCTTGTAATGTGACACCTTTTTTTGGTGCCTTTCATTATTAAAGAAAGGAGAATGATAACTATGGATAATGAAAGGAAAATCGCAGGAGTTTATATTCGTGTATCAACTGAAGATCAAGCAAGAGAAGGATTCAGTTTAGGAGAGCAAAAAGAAAAGTTATTACAATTATGTAGTTTTAAGGATTTGGAAGTTTATAAGGTCTATAAGGATGCTGGTATATCTGCCAAAGATATGGAACATAGACCACAATTTCAAGAAATGTTACAAGATATGAAAGAAGGAAAAATTAATTATATTGTTGCTTATAAATTAGATAGAATAACTCGTTCAGTTCGTGATTTAGAAGAATTAATATCAGTTTTAGAACAATATAACTGCTTTCTACTATGTGATAGAGATGATGTTAATACCTCTACTGCTAATGGAAGATTCTTTGTAAGAATGCTTACTGTTTTATCTCAATTAGAAATTGAAATTGTATCGGAAAGAACTAAATTTGGATTAAATGGTGCTATTAAATCAGGTCATATTCCAGGACAAAGACCTTTTGGCTATACTAAATCAGAAGATAAGAAAATGATTGTTGATAATGCTACTAGACCATATGTAGAAAAAATATTTGATATGTATTTAGAGGGAAAAAGTTTTCAGCAAATTGCTAATTATTTTAAAGAAAATAATATCTATCCTAAAAAGAAATGGCACGATACAACAATTCAAAAAATAATTGATAATAAAATCTATATGGGAGATTATGAACAATATAAACGAATTGGTAAACAAGAAAATTTAGAACCTATCGTGTATATGAATGTAGTTGAACCTATCATATCCCGTGCTAAATGGGAAGAATGCCAAAAACAAAAAGAAAGAAATCAAAGAACTTATACAAGAGATAGAATTTATACCTTTTTTCAAAGACTTAAATGTCCCAGCTGTAGTCGTATTATGAAATGTAAAGGTTCTGGTGGTACTAAAAGAAAATATATGTATTACACTTGTGAACATTGTCATATTAACTTTAACGAAAATTATGTAGAAGAATTATTAGAAAGTTTTATCTATGATTTATTGGAATATGATATGGCTGTTAAAAAATTCTTCTTACCTATTTTAGAAGATAAAAATAATAAAATTGATACAACTACCATTGACAAAGAGATAAGAACTTTAGAAAAACAAAGAGATAGAATTAAACAAGCATATATTAAAGGTATTGTTGAAATGGAAGATTTTAAAGAAGACTATAAACTAATTGAGGATAAACTTGCTAATCTAGAAAACAAAAAATTAGAGTTAGTTAATTTAGAAACTTTTAACTACTCTCCACACGAATTACTCGCACAAAGAGACTTAGAAAGAGAAAAAATGATAAGACTTGATACCTTAAATTCATTATTAAAATCAAAATGGAATGATATGGATAAGTCAGAAAAACAAGAATTTATATCAAAATTTATTGATACTATTGAGATTAAAAAAGATAGTAAAGGTAATTTAATTCTTGAAAAAATTAACTTTAGAAACGGATTTATTAGAGAATTATTAAAGTTTTATGATGCAGGAATATTTGATGTTGCAGTACCTGTTATGATTGGTGATAATGAAGAATGTATCAAAGGTGGTAGAATGACTGAAGATGAATTAAATAAATATTTAACTAAAATGAATGAACATTTTGAAACATCTTTTTATGAAATGTATGAAACAATTGATAATGAAACTAATGAAGTTATTTTGGAATATCAACCAAAAGATGATGAAAAAATCATTAGATTTGTAGCACTTACTAATAAAAATAACTTTCCAATATCAAAAGAAAATATTAAAGACAGATATGGAATTGTAAGTTATAAAACAAATAAAATATTAGAAAGGAATTGATTAAATTATGAATATAGAATATACAAAAATTGGAGATTATTTATTACCAAATTTAGTAATAGATAATAAAAATTATGAACAAATAAATAAGTATGGTTATTTAAGATTAGATTATATTAAAAATCATAAAAAAGGATTATATGTGTCATTATTGATGAAAAATGAATTAACAAATCATCTTCTTTCGGTCAGTATTGAATGCTCTAAAAGATACAATATTTTAATGAGTAACTATATTGAAAATGACGACAAACTATCTGAAAAAAGTAAAGATAATAATCAAATTGAATGGGTTAAATTGATGAATAATTATAGAAATATGACTGAAGAAATTATTTTAAAAGAGTTAATCTATGATTGATTCTTTCTATAAGCAAGCAACGGATTTTTACTCCCACCAAAAAATCAAATATACTGAAAGGCTAAACCTTAAGTATGGCGACAACATCTATTTGGAGTATTAAGAATAATTTAAATCAGTCTATAAATTATATTATTAATCCCGAAAAAACCATTAATAAAGATTATGGAAAAAACTCATATAGTTATCTTGAAATTGAGAATACAGAATACAATTATAAAAATGAAAAAGTATGTTATGTTAGTTCATTAAATTGTTCTGAGTATAATCCTTATGAAGACATGAAATTTACAAAAGAACAATATGGAAAAACAGATGGTATTTTAGCATTTCACGGATACCAATCTTTTAAAGAAAATGAAGTTACTGCAGATATTGCTCACGAAATTGGAGTTAAGTTTGCAGAAGAAATGTTTGGTGATTATGAAGTGGTTGTTTCAACACACCAAAATACAAATCATATACACAATCACTTCATACTAAACTCTGTTTCATTTAAGACTGGTAAAAAATATAATAACAATAGAACTAATCTAACAAAGTTAAGACAAATATCGGATTCCTTATGTGCTGAATATGGCTTATCTGTTTTAGATGAAGATATAGGTTATAAAAGCACCTATAATCATAAAGTTTTAGATAATGATTATTATAAAACACTAAAAGAAGATTTAGATAATGTAATTAGTTATTCAATTACACTTAAACAAGTTATAGAACGATTAAAAAAATTAGACTATCAAGTTTATTCTCGTAATGGTATTATAACTATTTATAGGAATGGTAAAGACAAAGTTAGAATTGAAAAAGCATTTGGTGATGACTATTCAATAGATAATATAAATAAAAGATTATATTTATCTAGGCAAATTATATTTAAACCGCTACCACAAAGAACTATCTTTGAAGAATATTCTAAAACTAATAAAACTCATAAAGAAATATATGGATTATTTTTATATTATTGTTATTTATTAGGCGTATTTCCAAAGAATCATCCTAAACAATATCTACCATATTCAATTAGAAAAGAAATTGCTAAACTAGATGAATATTCTAATCAAGTAAGATTTATGACAAGTAAGAAAATTGAAACAAAAGAAGATTTAGATTATTTTTCTAAAACTAACTATGAAGAATATAAAAATCTAATGGGTAAAAGAGAAAATCTTTGGAAAAGATATCACAGAGCAAAATCAGAAGAAGTTAAATCTGAAATATTAACTGAAATAAATGATATACAACCTCGAATAAAAGAACTTCGTAAATATGATAAGTATTGTAAAGATATATTTGAAAGATCAGAATCTATTCAAAATAACCTTAATAATTTTGATAAAAATATGCAAAAAGAAAAAGACAATTCTATCAATAATACTAGATAAAGTCATTTTAAAAGGAAGAGTTTGTTCTTCCTTTTTAGTATACATTATCTTAAATTATATTTTTGTTTAAAACTTTTAATATATCTTTTTCTCATAGCAGGCATTATTTGTGATGCAATTTCTACAGAGACCTCATCCATACTCATAGAACTTGTATCTAGCAAAATTGAATCTTCTACACTCGTTTCAAATAATTTTTGTAAATCTCTTAAACTTCTATTATATTCATTTAAATTATCAATATTTAAAAAGTTTCTTTTTTCTAGTGCCAAGCTTGAGTTATAATCCCTTTTTAATGAAATTAATGGTTCGGCATATGTAATAACTAAAAAATCTATTAACTTTCGTGATATTGCACTATATTTTCCTCTTGATTCAAGATATAGTTCTTCTGACATATCACCACGAATATATCTTCTATAATTCCAAATCTGCCTATCATTTACAGATCTATCAATTAGAATTATTTCTTTATCAGAATTAAGCGCCTCTTCTAATTGCCTTGTAACTTCTTCTATTATTGCCATATTTGATTCAGTGGAACTTACATCTTTATATTTTTGTTTAAATACTTCTTTATAATATCCAGATGTAGTAAATTCTTCAATTATAGCAGTATTAAATCCACCTTTTTTAAAGAAATCATATAAATTATTTATTGTAGTAGTTTTACCAGTTCTAGGCGTACCACTAAATTCAATAACAAATGGTTTTGATAATGCGCATAATGCTTTTAATTTTTGTAATTCTACCTTTTGTGCATGTAGCTTTTTTAGTTTTTCATAATATTCTCTATTATCATCAAAAATAGTATCTCTTAAATATAAATCTTCTTTTTCAGCGAATACAATATCTAATACATTCTTTAGTCTTTTAAATATAGGTAATTTTTCATCTTCACCATAAATTAAACTTTCATATACACTTGTATAATACCATTTTTGTTGTTCTTCGCCTCTCTTAAACGCTGAAAAATCTCTATTTCCACTTTTTTGGAATTTAAGCATTAAGTCTTCTAAATTATTTATCTTATCCGCACAAATAACTAACTTATTTCTTAAAGGTAATTTTTTAGTTTCTTCAATAGTGTGCGCTTTTCTTTCTTCCCAAGACAATGATTTATCTGGTTCTGATGCACCCATAACTAAATTTGCAACTTCATCGCCAAATTCTCTTTTTATATCTTCAATAGTATATTTAGTATCTTCTACGACATCGTGCAAATAACCTGCAGCTATTACTGGTTCATCATAGCCATATTCTTCTAATAGCATACCTACACTAATAGGATGTATTATCATAGGTTTATCAGGTTCACTTTTTCTGATTTGCCCCATATGAGCATTTATTGCAAATATTTTTGCTTTCTCTTTTAAATTCATAATTTTGTTTACCTCCAAATACTTTTTAGCAAACTCCCATTTATTCTTTGAAATTGTTTCAACATCTCGTTTAAATTGTTCATACTCTTCATCATAACAGTAATTTTTAGCATAACCATCACCACCATACTTTTTAAGCATATGATTATAAGAACGCTCAACCATTTGGAATAAATCTAAATCTGGGTAATGTTTAGTAGTATAAGAATGAGTTCTTTGCAATACAGAATCAATGCTAGTTGTTCTATCGGCTGATGAAATTATCTTACCATAATCACTTCTAGGTTCATATTCTAATGATGCTCGATGATCTTCTATGGCTTCTTTTATTATTCTTCTTTCATCATCATTAAAAATTTTTTTCATTTTTTCATTTTCATAAAATAATTTAGCAGACAATACTTCGTGATTATCTTTATCTATATGATGTGCTATATCATGAAAAGAAGCAATGACATATACCATATCAAGATTTATATTTGGAAATTGACTAGCAAATCTCAAACTTCTTTTAACGACATACTGAATGTGTTCAATGCCATGACCAGAATCATTATTTTCATATATTGGTAATATTTGTTGTTCAATATAATCTTTTAACTCTCTATTAATTGTTTTCATACAACACCCCCAGACAAGAAATCAACTAATAAAATTATACTATATAATTGTTAATTATTCTAGATTTTACCTTGTATTTATTTTAAAAAAATAAACAAAGTGATATAATAGAAAACAAATTAAATGAGGTGATATTTGTAATAAAAAAAATGAAAAATATAAATTATAAAAGTTTATTATTAATTTTATTGTTTGTAGTTATTATAATTTTTGGAATATTATCTTATAATGGTTTACTATTTTTTACTAGTGGATTTAACAATTTTGATTTTTTGTTATTTAATATTATTGGAGATGCACTATTAGTTGGAATAGTTACTCATATATCTTCAAAAAATATATCTTTATCTATATCAAAAAAAGAATTTGACAGAAACAATAAAATAAACGTTACAATAAATAAATCTAGAAATGAAATTATAAATTATGAAACCTTTATGAATATATATAAGAATAATGACATTTATTTTGCTATGAGTGAATCAGATAGAAAAATAATCGATTATATTTATAAATTATATGATTGTTTTTTAAATACACTTATGTGTGAAGGAGTAGAAAAACAATTGTTAGATACTTTATTAAATATTCCTTTTTTCTTCAAGTATTATGAGGATGAAAACATTGAGGATAGTTATGAAGAAATAATAAAAAAATTCGATCCAAACAAAAGATTTAATAATATATCTATTTTGAAAGAATTATTGACCAAAGAAGATATCAAGAAGTTATCACGTTTTTCTAATATAATTTTAAATTGTAAGCACTATGTAATAACGAATTTAAATAATGTTGAAGGATGCCAATTACTTGCTACTTCAGATAACATTGTAGCCTGTAAAATACCATGTTTACCAAATCATACTTATGACATATTTATGTATTATACCTCTGACCATTGGATAGATTTTATGGCTTTCTCATTTGATTATGATTCAAAAGAGTATGTAACTAATTTATCAGGATTTAAATATACAAATAATGAAGAAAATATGAAACCGGCAAAAATTAATTTAAAAGACTTTATAATAGTAAAATAATGTGCTATAATTTATTTAGTTGATTTAATCAAACAACTTTGGGAGTATAAAATTTCGAATATAAGTAAAGTTATCGCTCCATTGAGGAATCTGTTCGGAAAATCCGAACTTACGTATATGAATCATTCGAAAGAATGATTTTTTTGTGTTTATAAATCATCCATCCATAAAAGAAAGGATGGTGAAAATAATGAAACAATTTAATATTTACAAGTCAACAATGAAATATTTAACAGATCAAAATTTATCTTTAAATGCTAAAGGTTTCTTAACTATTATTTTATTTAATGATGGAATTATTGGATTAGATATTCAAAAATATTGTACTGATAATAAAGAAACAATAAAAGATGCTTTACTTGAACTAAGAATCAATAAGTATATTAAGTACGATTCAGAAACTAAAAAATTAATAGCTGCTCCTATTCCATATACTGAATGGGATGAAGATTTAAGATAAGAAAAGATTTTATTTATGTTAAATATTATTATAAAAGAAGTTCCAATTGATGAAGAACTTAAAACAAGAATTAAATTTATGTGTGATTTTTTTAATATTAAACCAACTATTATTAATGGTTCAGTTTGTAGAATTGAAAAAACTAATATTAATTATATTGAGCCAAATAAAATTATAGTTAAAAGTACTACATTTCTTGCATTTAATCATAACAAAGATGTATATGTAGAAAACTTACAAAAACGCATTAATATTAGTGACTTACAAGAATATATTAAAAGTTTGTAGGCTATTGACATTGTTTTCAAAAATGATATTATAAATAACCAATGAAAAAGTATTCTCTAGAAAGAGAGGTACATCTATGATAAAATATATATGTAAACAAAATTTTATAATAATTAACGTTTTGAGGAGAAAGTAGTATTTAGACTTTACTAATACTACTTTCTCCTCTTTTTTTGTAAAGGAGTTGAGTTTATGGGAATATTAAATAACGACATTAAAGTTCGTGCTGGTCTTTATATGAGAGTATCAACTGAAGACCAAGCTCGTGAAGGATTTAGTTTGCCAGAGCAAAAAGAACGATTAGAAGCTTACTGCAGGTTAAATAATTTTGAAATAGTAGATTATTATGAAGATGCTGGTATTAGTGCTAAAAAAGGAAACTATAGACCTGAATGGGAAAGATTAAAAGAAGATATTAAAAGTAAAAAAATAAATACAATGATTGCCTTAAAACAAGATAGAATTACTAGGAGTATTTATGATTGGGAAAATATATTAAGTTTTTTAGAAGAAAATGAAGCTTATTTAGATTTTGTATATGATGATATTAATCCGACTACTTCAAATGGAAGAATGATTTCACGTATTATGATGAGTGTATCTCAAAATGAAATAGAAAGAACTTCTGAAAGAACTAAAGTTGGACTTGCTGGCGCAATAAAACAAGGACACATTCCACATCAAGCACCAATTGGTTATAAATATCTAGATAAAATGCTTGTTCCTGATAAATCAACTAAAGATATTGTTATCAGAATTTTTAATTTGTATCATACTGGACTATCATATCAAAAAATTGCTAATTTATTTAAATAAGAAAAAGTTCTAGGTAAAGAAAATTGGAGAGATAATACAATTTTACATATTATTGAAAATGAAATATATAAAGGAGATTTCATTCATGGGAAAAGAACTAAAAATCCTACGTATTATGAAAACGTTGTTGAACCAATTATTAGTAAAGAATTATGGGAAGAATGCCAACATCAAAAAAGAAATAACTCAAGAGCATATTCTAGAACTTTGACTTATATATTTTTACAAAAATGTCTATGCCCTAAATGCAGAGGAATTTTATGTTAATAAAAGAGATAAAGAAAAAGACGATGACTTTGATCTATAAGCTATCGTCTTTGACTATTACTATGTTGATTATTTAAAGAATCAGTTTGATTTCTCATCTCTATTAAAGTTTGTTGCAGTTGTTGTGGATCAGCATTAATTGTTCCAGTGTTATTTCTTGTTGCATTATATAGTATTTGACTAATATCACCATTATACTTTTCCAGATCTTTCCACAATAATTCTTCTTCAATATACTGTTTAACTGAAATATCTACACCATTACTTAATGTAACTCTACCATTTGCAGGTATATGTGGTGCATATACTTCTTGAATATATTGTCTTGCTGATATTTCAACTCCATTAGGAAGTTTTACTTTTTTCTCAAGTAAAGCAGGATTTATAAATTCAGTTATTTCAACAGGATTTATTTCATATTTTTCATCACCATTTTCAATTGAAATAACACCCAAATTATTTCTAGTTCGTTCTGCCATATATCTCGGGAAATCTCCATTATATTTTTCTTGACACTCGAACATTACACCTTCTTCAATAAATTGCTTTACTGGCAAAACTGCCCCATTATCTAAAATAACGATTCCATTTTTAGGTAATTGTGGGCAAACTATTTCTTGAATATATTGTCTTGCTGATATTTCGGCACCATTTGGCAATTTCATTTTTCTTTCCATTAAAGCTGGATTAATTATTTCTGGTAATGTTTGAACATTTAGAGAATTCATATCAATAGATTTTGTTGATACGGCTTTATCGTTTTGTGGCTGTTTAATTTTTGTTTCTACTTGTCGTGCTTGCTGTTGTTTTTGTGCTTCTCGTTGTGCTGTCATAGTTCTCATTGTTTCTCGTGCTTTAGTATCAAAGCAAAATTTCTCGCTATCAATTCCATATTGTTTAGCATTATTTTTTATTTCTGCTTGAACAGAACTTATAAAGTTTGGATCATTTTTTGAAATATTTACTGATAATTGTTGAATAATAGTTTCTAAATCATAGCCACTAAATGTTATTTGTTTACCATTTCTAACGTTCATATTTATTGCATCCATATCTTTATAACTACCATTGCATACTTGAGGTAAAGAACTTATCATTTTATCTCTTAAAACTCTATATATATTTTGTTTAAACCGTGAGGATCTCACATCTTGTAAAGTATAACCTAATCTATCATTTACGGTTGTTGGATTATATTTTGTTCCATTTCTTTGAGCAACTTTTTTATCATTTTCTTCATATGATAAATATCTTCTTTCTAAATCAGCAATTAGTTTTTCAGTTGATTTCATTGCGATATATTCTTGAAAAAGCATTTTTTGTCCTTGATAAGTTATTTGCTGATTACGATGATTCATAATCCATTGTTTTGTTACTTTTCCAATTGAACTCTCAAGTACTTTTGCTCTAATTTCATTGAAAGAATGCCTTTGTCCATCAGGTGTTTTTGCAGGTTCTGAACCATAACCAATCCAACCATCAATTTTTCCAGTAAGAACAGGAGGTTCTTTAGCTCTTGAAACTAATTCTGGATGTTCTCTTTTTATTTCTTGTAATATTTCTACATATTTAGTTAGATTCTCGGTAGATGAATATATTACAATAGTGTCATCTCTATCTGCATATTGATCGAATTTAAAATAATATGGCAAATTATGCTCATCACATTTTTCAACCAAATATGTAGTCATTTTATATGTATCTAGTGATTCGGTATCCAAGTATAGCCTATGTTCTACATTAGGGTATTGATCTTTTTTTGCAGTTAAGTATCTAGAACAGACATGAATCCATCCACTACCGCCTCCAAAAGATTTCCAACTATATTTTTCTAAAGCATCCTCTAATTCTTTATCGCCCTTACTACCATAAAAAATCTCATCTGCTTCTTTCATCGCAGATACATCAGGAATATTTTTTAAGTAGTTTCTCATTTTTATAAAATCTTGCCCATAACTTCCTTGTTTATATAATTCAACGAATTCATCTCTGGTCATAGCAACAATACTATTTTTCCATTTATTAAATAACATTGCATAAAATCTATCTGCATCTTCACGATAGTATTGTCCTTTATTGTGTTCTTTTTGGACTGTTTTAGTTAATTGACCATAATAACCTCCAAAACCTTTTGAATTATTTGCATAAGCGTTTATTAGTTTTTCAATTACACTTATATCGTCAATAGGGTTATGAATTTGATTATATAATTCCATTAATTCCATATTTACCTCCGACTATTATCAAACATTTTCTATACTTTCAATATTATCTTGTTTTCCAAGTTTATCTTGAATTTTTTTATCTTCATCAGCAATAATTTTCTTAAAATTCAAAATATCACTTATTTTTTCAAACTCTTCAATATTTTGGTCATATGTTCCTACAATTTTAAAATAATTATTATAAGTTAATTCCCAATGAGTAAATCTTTCAGGGTTTTCTTCAGTAAAATAATTGTTTTTTAAATCTCTCAAATCACAACTTTCAAGATTCTTGGTTAAATCATATGAGTTTTCCAATTCTTCTTCATAAGTATCGATAGTTTGCTCTCTATCATTTTCTAAGCTTAAGTATGTGTGAGAAACAATTTTTTTCCAATCTAATTTTTCTTTTTCAAAATTATAATTGCTAATTAACTCAATACTTGTAGTTATAGGCATACCAACATCTATATCGCCAGAATTCCAATGAAAATGTTCAATTTTTAATTGATTAATTTCAAATGTATTCTTTTTTCTATCAACTTGAATATTATCAATTGCATTACTAAAATCATCAAATTCGTTATTCATATCAATTCCTCCACTATTATAATTATAACATTATTTTTATCAATTTTATCAAATTGCTTTAATATTTGTTAAAATTACGCTCTTATTGTTATATAAGTTAGTTGTATTAACTTATATAGTGATAGTTTCAAATTATTTTATATATCGCTCCATTTGAAATCAACTTACGGACTTAAAAGTTCGTAAGTTTTTATTTTATATAAAACTTAAAAAGTTCTCTTTCTAGAAAGGAGGACTTTTTTCATGCTTGAATTTAAAGTAATTGAAAAACTAAAAACTAATAAAGATTTAACCGGCATCTTAAAAGACTTTAAATACAAGGTTAAATTAGGACAAATAAAAACTATATTGCACACCAATCTACAAGTAATAATACCTACTGAATACAAAATTACATATTCTACTGCTCTTACAATACTTGAATACAAAGTTAATGAAATATCAAATAAGCCATTTTATATTAAGGAACATAATCAAAAGTATAATTTTAAAGAAATTGCACAATTTTTGAAAAAATTTTAATTTTAGACTATACATTTTGCTTATTTGGGAGGAAACATATGAGAGGTATTTTAATATTTCTCGAAATTTAATGAAAGGAGGAAAACTATGAGATGTGGTATTTATGTAAGAGTATCTACTGATGACCAAAGAGATAATGGCTATTCCATTGATTCACAACTTAGAATGATGAAAGACTATCTGAAAAAAACAAAGAATTAAATCCATTGGAATGGACAAAACTAATGAATAACTATAAAAATACAGCAGAAGAAATTGTCTTAAATGAATATGTTTTTATATAAATAATCTTCAAAAAGCGGAAAAAATTATCAAAATAATTTAATCCTCTTTTTTGTTTCTTTGAATATGGAAATAAAATCTATGTCTAGCCAGCACTGAATTTGTACTCCCACACAAATTCTTATATGTGAGAACCATTAAAATCCCAAATTTAAAAATAATTTTCTATTATAATTCAATATATAAATTTCCGAGAGACTTTTTTATCTCCGCTTATTTATAGGATTTTAATAGTTTCTTCCATTTGCTGTACTACAGAATTTATAGCTATTTGATGATTAATGTCATAGTTATCTTGTTTTTCAGTATCCAATTTATAATCAATTTGTTTGTCAACAAAATCTTGTATTATAGTTGCATCATATCTATCTTTAGGTCTAGAATTTTTCTTAGAATTATATATACTTTCTAATGTTTGCATTTTATAAAAAGTTCCATTATGTTCTCTTATTTGATTTGAAAACATCATAGATGCATATTTACCGGAAAGATGATGTTCATTAACATACAAATCTTGATTTGAATCCTGATTTGGATAATAATATTCCTTTAATACAATTTCGTGATTAGGTAATCTGCTAAATAAAAATAATCCAATGCTCATAGGTGTATCTTTATATGTAACTTTATATTCATGACCATTAACTTCTTTATGATTCATATTACTTACAAATTCAAAGTCATCGCTATTTTGCACTAATTTATATAAAGCAAATAATTGATCTTCATTTATAAATAAATCTAAATCTCCGTGATATCTTTCTAAAGGATGTTCAGTTGCTAAATATCCCATCAAACCACCGGTATAAAAACAATCAAAATTTGTCTTAATTAACTCATTAAATCTATCGAATGTTTCAAGTACTAATCTATGATTTTCTGCTAATGGCATTTTAGGATACTCTAAGTTCATACTTTTAATCCAGTTTAGTCTTACAATCAAATCATCTGTTGAATGATATTTATCGGGATTCAAAGATAATATTAAGTTAACATTTGAAAGGATATCATCAACAGATAAGATTTTTCTATTTAATAAACTATTTAAAGAAACTAATATAGTATCAATAGAATCATCAGTATCAAGATTCAATAACTTTTCAACTAAATTATCACACATTTTTGTATCCGTTATTTTAGATAACTCAGCAAACTTATATACAATATCTTTTACTAATTCCTTTTTTGTTTTATCCATACTCTAAAATCTCCTATAATAATTTTTTTAATTTGTTATATATAAATCTAGTTTGTTCATTTAAATGCTTATTTTCATCAAATTGCTTTTCAGTACCTTGTTTACAAAAGTCTTCAAATTCTAAAGTAACTAATCTAACATTTTCTTTATTAACTTTATCTTCAAAAATCTTTAATGCTGTATTCATATATCCTCTTACTGCACACCCAGCCATGGCTTTATAATAGGATTTTTCTGGTAAATCGGATTTTAAATACAATTCCATTGCAATATCATCTGTTACTGTTCTTGGATTAGAGATAATAATTTTATTACTTCTAAATACACCATGTGGTGCTGAATTACTAGGGCAATCAACTACCTCAGCATCTTCAGGTAATTCAACATCATAAATTGTATCCCCTCTAACTAACCATCTTAATATTTTTGATTCTGTACTAAAATTAAAGCCTCCCATTTTTTTAGGATCTAACTCTTTTGGATTCCATATTTTCGCTACATTCACTTCTCCCAATTTATATTCAAAATCTGATGCACCAGATTTTGTTCCAAACATTACTTTTAGATATTTACTCAAATAAACCACCTCTTTCTATTTACTATTAAGATACTTTATATCTGTTTCATTAAGTATTTTCATTTGAGATATTGCTATTTTATTAAGTCTAACAAGTCTTTCAGATTGATTTAATCCATCATTTATAAATACCGAATTAAGATTTTCTAAATTTGCTAAACATATTAATTCATTTATAGTTGCATGATCTCTAATGTTACCATCTAGATTCTTATTTTTATTTCTCCATTCTTTAGCAGTCATACCAAATAGAGCCATATTTAAAACATCAGCTTCTTCAGCATATACATAATTAATTTGTTCTTTTGTTAACTCATTAGGTATTAAATTCTGTTTTATTGCATCAGTATGTATTCTGTAATTAATCTTTGAAAGTTCGCGTTTGGCATTCCAGCCGATCTGTTTTTGCTCTTCTGCTTTTAGTCTTTCAAACTCTTTAATTAAAAGCAATTTAAATTTTGGACTAATCCACATACCAAATTCAAAAGCGATATCTTTATGGGCATAAGTTCCACCATATCTTCCTGCTTTTGACATTATACCAATTGCATTTGTTTTTTCTACCCACTCTTTAACACTAATTTTATAACTATTTAAACCTGCTTGACTTTTAATTATGGCGAATTCGCCATAATTAAAATTAGGATTATGAATTTCTTCCCAAATACCTAAAAATTCGATAGTATTTCTATTTCTCAACCAATCAGATACGAAGAAATCACCATCTTTAGATTTAAGCATATCTGTAATAGAAATATAATCTTCATCTTCTATTTTAAAATAAGAAATTTTCTGATTTAAAACTTTTAATTCTGCCATTTATTCCTCCTCAATAATTTATTACTTAAAATTTTACTGTTTTTTTATATTGTTTTTCAAATAGTGACCTTTTTATTTTTATCTTAAAAGTATGCCATAAATTATCATTAAAGAAAAACAAAAATTTTTTATTATCATTTTCTAATGTTAATATTTTTTTAAATTTTCATAAGATTATCATAATAATAAATCATTTCGCTTTGTTCTGGATAATTCTTTTTTCGATATTCAATATTTTCATTTATGAAATTGTATATACATTCTAAGTCATTTTTGATATCTTTATCATTAATTAAAGTATTATTTGGGTACACATATTTATATAATTCAATTGTTCCTATTATTAAAGGTTCTAATTGATTAGTTACATATGAAAACCAATCTAAATTAATGTTATTTATATTAGATTTTATAGGTACAGATTTGGAAACATTACCTCTAAATATTGCTTGTAATAAAGGATTACTATGTGTCGCCTTGCATAATTCACTATATAAACTATCATAATATCCAGGTATTACTTTCTCAAAAATATCTTTAATTCTCATTTTACTATTACCTAGAAAATA
>UMBS01016380.1_pt1 | contig 22147 bp, 20 predicted proteins | sample 1964031 | NCBI WGS metagenome assembly UMBS01 (sample SAMEA4835948, study PRJEB28245) | human gut metagenome | biome: gut microbiome; material: fecal sample | place: Denmark | collected 2008 | reverse complement strand
ATTGATTATATAAATAAATTTAAAGATGTTATACTTGTACTTACTAAAAGAGATATTTTACCAAAATCTATTAAAGATAATAAAATAATAGATTATATAAAAAAAAGATATAATAATATTAAAGATATAATCATAATAAGTAGTATTAAAAATTACAATATGGATCATTTATATAATACTATACTTAAATATGGAATTGATAAAAAAATATATTTTGTAGGATCTACAAATAGTGGAAAAAGTACACTAATAAATAAATTAATTAAAGATTATGGTAATAATGACATAACAATTACTACTAGTATGTATCCATCAACAACATTAGATGCCATAAATATAAAACTAAATGGATTAAATATATATGATACACCAGGTATAGTAAATGAAGGAAGTATAACAAATTATATAAACAATAATGAGTTAAAAAAAATAAACATAAAAAAAGAAATAAAACCAATAACTTATCAAATAAAAGATAAATGTAGTATTCTTGTCGGAGACTATATTAGACTTGACTTTGAGTGTATATCTACAAGTATCACAATATATATATCTAACAATGTTCCTGTAAAGAGAATAAGTATAAATAATCCAATATTATTAGATAATATAACATCTAGTTACAATGATCTAAAAAATAAAGACATCGTAATAGAAGATATATGTTTTATAAAAATAACCAAAAATACTAGAGTTAATATTTATGGAAAATATAATTTATCTACAATTATTAGAGATAATTTAATATAAAAGATAATATCAATATATGTAACACAATTTCCCATAATTTTTACATTATATTTATATCTTTTTTTTTTATAATATGTTATACTTATTAAGGTGATAGTAGTGAAAAAAGAATTTAAAACTATCGACGAACAGATAGAAGTTTTAAAAAATAAGGGGCTTATAATAGAAGATGAAACTTATGCTAAAGAGATATTACTTAAAGAAAATTACTTCTTTATTAATGGCTATAGATTAATATTTATGAACTCTATAACAGATAGAACCTTTATTAAAGGAACTACTTTCAGAGAATTATATTCTTTATTCTTATTTGATAGATATGTAAGAAATATTATCTTTAAATATCTATTAATCATTGAAAACAATTTAAAATCAGTAATGTCATATCAACTATCAAAGAACTATGGTTATAAAGAGAAAGATTACTTAAATGTTAATAATTTTACCAATGATAAAGAAAAAAGAAGAAGAGTGAAAGATATAATAGAAAAAATGAAAAGACAAATTAGAATCAATGTTTCAAGGCATAGTGCCACAATGCATTATTCCAAGAATTATGGATATATACCCCTTTGGATTTTAGTAAAAGTATTATCATTTGGAATTATGTGTGAGTTATATACAATACTAAAAGATAAAGATAAAGAGAGTGTTGCCGAAACATTTGGAATAGATCCTAATTTACTAGAAGATATGTTACCAATTCTATCTAATTATCGTAATCTATGTGCTCATGAAGATATTGTATTTGATCACAAAACAGAAAGAGCAATTCCTGATACAGAATATCATAATAAACTCAAAATATTTAAAATGGATGATGAGTATATTTATGGTAAAAATGATATGTTTTCTGTAATTATTATCTTTAAGTATTTACTTTCTAAAGATAACTTTAGACTTATGATGAAAGAACTAGAATATGAAATTGACAAATTAAATGGTAGAATTGATACAATTCCAATTCAAAAAGTATTAGATTATATGGGATTCCCAAAGAATTATTTAGAAATTGTAGAAATGTAGGAAGGTGATTTTATGAATGAATTAAATAAAAAAAATAATAATAGTACTATAATTATAGTAGTTTGTATGATGTTATCCTTTGTTTGTGGAGTAGGTGGAGGATACTTATATTCAACATCATCTACAAAAGTAAGTGAACAAGTTATAAAAAATATTACTAGAAGTGAATTAGTTGAAAATAGCATATCTAGTTCTGTAGACAATGTATATGGAGCCACTGTAGTTGTAATGTCATATAAAAGTGATAAACTTATTTCTACAGGGTCAGGTTTTGTTTACAAAAAAGATGACAAAAACGCACATATAATGACTAATTACCATGTTATAGATGGAGCAGATGCAGTAAAAGTTGAATTCAATGATGGAAATACACTAATAGATGCTAAAATATTAGGAGGAGAAGTTTATTCTGATATTGCTGTTCTTACTATAGATAGTAACAAAGCAAATAGCGTTGTAGAAATTGGAAAGAGTGATGAAGTAAAATTAGCAGATACAGTATTTACTGTTGGTAGTCCAATGGGAAAAGAATATAAAGGAACTGTTACTAAAGGTATCCTTTCAGGAAAAGATAGATTAGTAGAGGTAAATCTAACAGGTGGAGCATCTGATTACTATATGAAAGTATTACAAATAGATGCCGCTGTTAATCCAGGAAACTCAGGAGGACCACTTTGTGATGTAAGCGGAAATGTAATAGGAATTATATCACTAAAAATTGTCCAAAATGAAGTTGAAGGCATGGGTTTTGCCATTCCCATAGAAGATGCCCTAAACTATGCAAACAGAATAGAAAGAGGTGAAGATATTGTAAGACCATATATAGGAATCAGTATGGTAGATATTTCAGAAGAATATTACTTATGGCAACAAAGAATTACATTACCAGATGGAGTAGATAAAGGTGTTGTTGTCATAGAAGTAGCAAACAATTCACCAGCATCAAAGGCAGGAATAAAAAAAGGCGATGTAATAACTAAAATAGGTGATGTAGAGTTTTCAAGTTTAGCCGAGTTTAGATATGAATTATATAAGTATGAGGTAGGAGATAAAGTAAGCATTACTTATAATAGAGGTGGAAAAATAAATAGTGTTGAAATAACACTAGGAAAAAATAGTTAAAAAAAATTAAGACATAAGTCTTATTTTTTTTATTTAGAATATGGAATAAATCCCATGAATCTAGCCAATTTAACTTGTTCAGCTATACATCTTTGATGTTTTGCACAAGTACCAGTAAATCTTCTTGGTAATATCTTTCCAGAATCATTTATATATTTACTGATTATCTCAACATTTTTATAGTTAACATCTTTTCCAATGCACATAAAACAAACTTTTTTTCTTTTAGGCTTATTATTATGAAAATCTGCCATTTCATCCTCCTTTATTAAAACGGTAAATCATTATCGCTTATGTCTATTTTTTCACCAAAGTTAGCAAATGGGTCATCACTTACAGAAGTTGATTCTGTAGGCATTTGTTCAAATGGTGTAGGTTCATAAGGTATAGCATTATTAAATGGATTATTTTGTTGTACTTCATTATTAGTACTACCACTACTACTTCCTAAAAACTCAACATTATTAGCTATAACTTCAGTAACATAAACTTTTTTACCTTCATTATTGTCGTAAGATCTTGTTTGAATTCTTCCTTCTACGGCAACTTGTCTTCCTTTTGCTAGATATTTTGCAACATTTTCAGCTTGCTTATCCCAAACAGTACAGTTAATAAAGTCTGTTTCAGGATTAGCTCCAGCAGAAACCCTTCTACTTATTGCAACAGTTATTTGGCATACAGCCATTCCATTACTAGTATGCCTTAATTCGGGATCTCTAGCTAATCTACCTATTAATATTACTTTGTTCATTAATCCTCCTATTTTTCAATATTAAGAACTAAATGTCTTAATACATTTTCATCAATTGATGCAACACGATTAAATTCCTTAACAGCCTTATCATCAGATGAATCAATATTGTATAGGAAATAAAAACCAGATTTACATTTCTTGATTTCATATGCAAATTCTTTTTGACCTAATTCTTTAGATAAAGTAATAATAGCCTTGTTATCAGTTAAAGCTTTTTCCAACTTCTTAACAACATTCTTCATAGTAGATTCATCACAATCAGGTCTAACTATAAACATTATTTCATATTTTCTCATTGTACACCTCCTTATGGTCTTTTGGCTTTTTCAAGCAAGGAGCATTCGCTCAAAAGGTATTATAGCAAATAAAAAAATAAATGTAAACAAAAAAATAAAAAAAACATCTCTTCTCCCCTATAACACAATTGTATTATATAAATCAAAGAAATATAACATAGGATAGCGCCAACACTATAAATTCTATATAGCATATAATAACTTTGAATAAAGGTAAAAAATATACTAATTATTAGAAAGGGTGATTAGTGTGAAAAAAGGCTTGGAAGATGTAAAAAGTTATGTAACTATATTGTTTGCCAATGCATTGGTAATTCTCCTTTTCATAGCAGTATTTAAATCAGAAAAAATATTTGAAACTGTCTTCTTACTATTTACTAACCTATGCACTGCAGTATTTACATATTTTTTTACAAAGAAAAGTACTAATAAAAAGGAGAGTGAAAATGATGGATGAAGTAGTAATGAAACCTATAAAAGATGAAGAAATAACAAAGGAAAAGTATGAAGGTGAAGTATAATTATGAGCTTAAGAAATAGGGTATTAGAGAGTAAAGAGTTAGAAATAACTCAAAATTATAAAAAAGGATATCACGATGGAATAGATGTAGTTAATAAGAACTACACATTAGGAAATATTGTTGCCCATAGCAATGGAATAGTTATTTCCTATAGAAATGATTGTAATGGATTTGAAAATGGTTCATATGGAAATTACGTAAAAATAAAACATAACAATGGATACTACACATTGTATGCCCATATGGCATATAATAGTGTAAAAGTAAAAGAAGGACAAAATGTAACAAAAGGACAAGTGCTTGGATATATGGGAAATACAGGTATGAGTTATGGAGGACATCTACATTTTGAAGTAAGAAATACATCGGACATAAGAATAGATCCAACAAGTTATTTAAATTCTGATTTGCCTAATATAAATAAAACCATTGAAGAACTTGTTAAAGAAGTTATCGAAGGAAAATGGGGAAATGGTGAAGAAAGAAAAAGAAGATTAGGAGATAAATATATAGAAGTCCAAACAAGAGTCAATGAAAAATTACAATCTAAAACAAAATATTTATATAATCCTAACTATAAAGGCAATTCTATTGTAGATGGATTAAAAGAAATATCTATAGATAGCTCATATAATTATCGTAAAAAATTAGCCAAAATCAATAACATAAATAATTATATAGGTAGTGCTGAACAAAATACAACACTATTAAATTTATTAAAAAAGGGCAAGTTAATAGATGCGTAACTCAAAAATTTTAGCCTGATAAAATATTTTAAAAAAACGGAATATCCGTTTTTTTATATTTGATTATTAAATAGTTTACTTGTTGTCTAAAATATCTAATTACAATGAACAACAACCATTATCTTTGCTAACTTATTCTTAATTTAATCATTCAATAATCAACTTCAAGTAACATATAATATATTACTTATAGACAAAATATCACTTAAAATATTATTGTAAATCATAAAAAAATTGACATAAAATTCAATAATGTTATAATTATAATTGAAAGGCGTAAAAAAATGAAAAATAATAAGGGTTTGGTTATCATAACAATTATTTTAGGTGTATTAGTTGTATTGATGGTTGGCTATATAGTATATGACAAAGTATTAAACCAAAATAACAATAGCGAAAGTAAAGAAAATAAAGAAAGTAAAAACAGTGTTTCAAAGTCAAATAGCAGTAAAGATTGGGTTTATGATGCTGACTATGATTTGCCTACAAATAAAGAAAGTTATTACGGATTTAGTGATCATAGTAAACTAATAAGTGCAAGTGATTTAGTTGTTCCATACATAAATATTGATTCTGATGATGCAAAAAAAGCAAACAAAGAAATCTACGAATTATATGAGAATCTAATAAAAAAATTTAATGAAAATTTAAAGGATGAAATATGGTTTACCTTAGTTGAGTATAAAACTTATACTAATGATAATATAATATCTGTTGTTATTACTACAGAATCTAGTGGTACAGGACCTACAATCTATGATTACTATACATATAATTTTAATTTAAATAATGGAAAATTATTATCTTATAAAGAAGCATATAACATTACTGGATTTACTGAAAGTAATATAGAAGATAAAGCTATTCATGTTATTACAGATGCCTTAATGGAAATATATTTAGGTTCTACAGAAGAAAAATATTCTGATTTTTATAATGATAATAATAAAAACAGTAATAATTACAAGACATCTGTTGATAATGACACAATTAGATTTTTTATTGATGAAAATAAAAAATTAAATATTATAGTAACATTAGAAACAACGATTGCAGGATATAAAAATAGTACAATCCTTACTGTTAAATAATTATAATATATAATTAATTGATAACAATATATTATTGAAGATTGACACAAAGTTGAATTTAAAAAATATAAGGAGGAGGATATATGAGAATAAAATTGCTAGGAATATTATTTTGTGGAATTTTATTATTGGGGGTAAGTGGTTGTAAGGATAAAATTAATAAAAATGTAACTTTATCACTTAAGGAAGGAACACTTACAAATAAAGGCGTAACATTAATATTAAAAAATAATTCAAAAATTAATTATTCATATGGAGAACCTTATTATATAGAACAAGAAAAAGAAGGTAAGTGGAGAAAATTAGAAACAATTCATGATATGGTATTTAATATGCCTGCATGGGAATTAGAAACTGGAAAATTAGTAGAACTTAGTATTGATTGGGAATATGGATATGGTCAATTAGAAAGTGGCAATTATAGGATAGTAAAAGAAATTTTTAAAGAATCTACATCTAATATAAATAATAGTGTTAGTTTTAATGTGTATGCAAAATTTAAAATTGATGAAAAAGATTATGAATATGAAAAAGCAAAAATAACAGAAATTGAATTAAAAACTGAAGTAGATACGATGAATCATGGCAATAGTGATGAAGAAATTGTTAAATACAAAACATATATAAAAAATAATAAATTATATGCTAAAAATTTGAATACAAATGAAGAAAAAATGATATTTGATAAAGAACCTGTAAAAAACATTGCAACAAGAAATATATGCTGCACAGGTAATGCACATTTATTAATATTAACTACTAGTGGAAATGTTTATATGTCTAACGAAGATAGTAATTATGGTTTTACCCTTAATATTAAATTTAACAAGTTAGATGCTAAAAATATTGTATCATTCAAATTAATTCCTACAGCAGATTATGATTATGTAAAGAATTTATATGGTGTAGATTCAGATGGTAAAGAAATATTATTACATAAAATAAATTAAAACAAAGATGCATCGTAATGATGCTTTTTTAAATCTTACAAAAAATCTAAAATTAAATTTAACATAGATATATAATAAACCGACAAAAATTGTATAAATGATTAACACATTTCCTTTAAAATAATGAAAAAAATCTACAAAATTACCACAATTAAGTAGATAAAGTAAAAAAACATGATATCTTGTTGTTACGCGAGAGTGTATAAAAAAACTAACTCCACTAGGGAGTTAGACTATAAACTTAATGGAGCGATAACTTTACTTATATTCGAAAAATCATACTCCCAAAGTTGTTTGATTAAATCAACTAAATAAATTATAACACTTGATATAATAAAATCAATATATTAGAAGAATTTATTTTAAAACAGATTAAAAAATGTTATTTGTATGGTATAATATTTAATGTAAATTTACTTGTAAAAAATAAGGAGGCATTACAAATGAAAAAAGAAAAATTTAAGATATTAAGCTTATTTGCAGGTGCAGGTGGATTAGACTTAGGATTTGAAAAAGCAGGATTTGAAATAGTATATGCCAATGAATTTGATAAATCAATTTGGGAAACATATGAAAAAAATCACAAAACACCTTTAGATCATAGAGATATAAGAAAAATAGATTCAAGTGAATTACCTGATTGCGATGGAATAATTGGTGGTCCACCTTGTCAAAGTTGGAGCGAAGCTGGTTCATTAAAAGGTATTAATGATTCTAGAGGGCAGTTATTTTTTGATTTTATTAGAATTTTAAAAGATAAAAAACCTAAATTCTTTGTTGCAGAAAATGTGTCAGGAATGATGTCTAAAAGGCATCAAGAAGCTGTTGATAATTTTATTAAACTATTTGAGGAAGCAGGATATGAAATGCATATTAAACTTTTAAATGCAAACGATTATAATGTTCCTCAAGATAGATTAAGAGTGTTTTATGTAGGTTTTAGAAAAGATTTAAAAATTCAATTTGATTTTCCAGAACCATTTGAACATAAGCCAACATTAAAAGATACTATATACGATTTAAAAGATTCTGCTATTCCTGCTGCAGAAAAGAACAAAACTAATGGTGAAAGTTGTAAAGTCCCTAATCATGAATATATGACTGGTTCTTTTTCAACAATATATATGTCTAGAAATCGTGTTAGAGAGTGGGATGAACCATCTTTTACAATACAGGCTGGTGGAAGACATGCACCAATTCATCCACAAGCACCTAAAATGATTCAAGTAGAAAAAAATAAAAGAATTTTTGAACCTGGAAAAGAAGATTTATATAGAAGACTATCTGTAAGGGAATGTGCAAGAATTCAAACATTTCCAGATGATTTTATCTTTTATTATAATGATATTGCAACTGCATATAAGATGATTGGAAATGCTGTTCCAGTTAATTTAGCAAAAGCAGTAGCTGAACAAATAAAAAGTAGTTTGGAGGGTTTAGATAATGAAGAGTAATATATTAAAAGCTATGAATAATATGACAATATATGGTTCTAATGAGTTATTAAGATTTTATGTAGGAAATAATCGAGCTAATAATATGGGTGATGCACTAGAAATATTTGTTAAAGATATCTTTTGTAATTCATTCAGTTTTACAGATGAGGAAGCATTAGAAAAATATAGTGAAACTTTTTCATATTTAGGAAATGCAAGTAATCCACCAGATATTATTATTAGAGGCGGTGATGCTATAGAAGTTAAAAAAATTGAGGGCTTTAGTTCACTTGCTCTAAATAGTTCGTATCCAAAGCAAAAATTATATAATAATTCTACAATGATTACAAATTCTTGTAAACATTGTGAAGATGATATTGGTGGATGGAAAGAAAAAGATTTGATTTATTTTGTTGGTAATGTTAATAAAAACAAATTAAAGTGTTTAACGATTGTTTATGGAGATTGTTACTCTGCAAGTGATGAAATATATTCAAGAATTAAAAGTAAAATTAAAAATGGCGTTGAAGAAATTAACGGAATTGAATTTATTCATACCAATGAAATAGGAAAATTAAAAAAGGTTGATCCTCTTGGAATAACAGATTTAAGAATAAGAGGTATGTGGCATATTGAAAACCCAAGAAAGGTTTTTAATTACGCGATTGATAAATATTATGATGATAATAATGAAATGAATGTTTTCTTAATATTAAGAAAAGAAAAATATGATTCATTTATAGAAGAAGATAGAAAATTAGTTGAAGAAAATCCATTTTTACAAATAAATGATATTAAAATCAAAAATCCAGATAACCCAGCAAATTTGATTGATGCAAAACTAATATCTTATCATATATAAGAACAATATTAGCACTGACATATTGCTGTTGCTAATATTGTTTTTTTGTGGTATATTGTCTTTATAAGGAATATATGTCAATAAACGACAAAAAAATATGCTTAAAAGCAAAAAAGCATATTTCCTTATTGGTAGCGACCAACTACCTAATAGATTACAAAACAAATATTTAAAAGAAATATTTGGAGAATTGAATGAATGAATAAATCAATTCCTATATTAATATTAACACAAAATGATTTTAAAAGTCAATTGTCTAATAAAATATAGTGCATATTGGTTTACATATTCTACGATGAAAGGAGACTAATATGTATTTTTATTTACTTGAATAAACTACCTAAATGGTAGTTGGTGTTACCTCCAATTGTTTATTATGATGAGGAGGTTAAAGATGAAAGATAAAGAAATAATAAACGAAATTTATGAAAATATTGCTGATGAACTTAATATATCAAATAGTGTATTTGAAAATGCTGAAAGAAGTTATAAGGCTTTAGGAGAATATTTAGAAAATAATATTAACTACACTGTAGAAGTTTATCCACAAGGGTCTATGAATCTCGGAACTTTAATAAAACCAATAAGTGACGATGATGACTATGATTTGGATGCAGTTTGTAAAATACATAATAATTTTACTTCACCAAAAGATTTAAAAGAATTGGTTGGTAATACGCTAAAAAGAAGTGAAAGATATAAAAAAATGTTAGCAGATGAGGGTAAAAGATGTTGGACATTAAATTATTCTGATGATTCCCATTTTCATATGGATATATTGCCATCAATACCAAACAAAGCAACTGATAAATCAATTAAAATAACACATAAAGAAAATGGTAATTATAAATATATGATATCCAACCCTGAAGCATATGCGGATTGGTTTGAAAAATTACAAGAGAACGAGCGAAGAAATTTATATAGAAAGAGAAATCAACAATTTTCAAATAAAGTTGAAGATTTAAGAAAATTTGGAATTAGGACTACGCTTCAAAAAACAATTCAATTATTAAAAAGACATAGAGATATGCAATATATTAATGCTTCCGATGAGGAAAGAGATTGTAAACCAATATCTATTATAATAACGACTCTAGTTGGTAAAATGTATTCTGGAAATGAAAGTATTTTAGACTTAATTACTAAGTTTTGTACATCGTATGAAAAATACATAGAAATAGATTATAATGGAAATTATGTTATTCCAAATCCTGTTAATACAAGTGAAAATTTTGCTGATAAATGGAATATATATCCTGAAAGAAAAGAAGCATTTTATAGATGGGTAGAAAATTTAAGATATGATCTAATTACAAATAATTTCATGATATTTGACGATATAACTGAAAAAACTGACTATTTAAAAAAAGTATTTGGAAATAAAGTAATAGCAGACGTATTTGAAAAAAGAAATTCTTCCATGAGTGAAAGATATATTGATAGAAAAAATGTTGCAACATTAACCGCTAATAAAACTGATACTAAAATAAAGGAGCATACATTCTTTGGCAAATAAATTTTTTAAAAAGCCAAAGAATGTTGCAATTCAATTATTAAATCTTAAATCCAAATACGAATGTCTTGATTGTAATTTAGGAGTTGGAAAATTATTTTGGAAGCAACGAGTAAGACCGTCTGATTTATCTAGGACGTACGATATAACGGTAAAATATAATGGAATGACTCCAGAGGTTTACTTATATAATCAAGGTATTATGACAAAAGAAGATGAGTATATCCCTCACTGTTACAGAAGACATTATAAAAATAAAGAAGATGAATACGTAAAATTGTGTTTATATTATCCAGGTTATCAAGAGTGGTCAAGGGATATGTTTCTATCAGATACTATTATACCGTGGACAATTGATTGGTTATATTTTTATGAACTTTGGCGAGTAACCGGGAAATGGTTAGGAGGAGGTATTGAACATGAAAAAAATAAAAAAGATATTTTATCCAATTAAAACAATAGTTTTACCAATATTATTAATTGTTGTTGTATCAATATATTTATCGTCAATATTTAAATTCATTGATTATGAAGGAAATGGTTTTTTAATTAAACTATCAGAAATAACATTCAATCATCCTAGAAGAGTAGCTTGTATATTATTATTTTTTGGGTTTTTAATTATATATAGACGCTTTAATAAAAATAAAGAATATGCCCCTACTAATATTTACGGCGACTATCATGTAATTATATATTATATAGCTTGGCTATTTGTAGGTTATAAAAAAGTCAATTTAAAAATGAAACCAATCCCTTTACAATTTCAATTACTTAGTATTAATAAGTTAGAATGTTTTGATGACACAGAATATTCAGATAAAAACTATAAATATAAAGTAAATCACATAGGGAAACTTGGCAAAGATACTAAACAGATAAATATTATAGTATCTGATACATATCCCATAACAGATGACAAAATTCCTAAAACATTAATAGATAATTATACTATTAAGTTAACTAGAGAAGGAGAAAAAGGAATTAGAGTAAAATCACAAGAATTAATTGAACTACTTATTAAAGAAGTACAAAATACAAAACAATATTGTAAGACTTATAATTTATTCTTATCAACTCCAGCTTCTACAAATATGAGTATTTTTAATCAAGTGTTTCATACAGAAAGAGATAAATTTATTCTTAACATATATCAACAGGATAGTGAAAATGAATTCAAGTTTAAAGATACTCCTAATAATATTAAATGTTAATTATAAAAAGACAATTTAAGTTACAGTGACCTAGAATTGTCTTTTTCTTTTTGGATATCTTTATCAAAATTATTAAGGTTATTTTGTATGCCTTCGGCTCTTTTAGTTATTTCTTTACAATACTTATCATATTTATAGAGTTCTTTAATTTTAGGTTGTATATCATTTATTTCAGCGAGTATTTGAGTTTGCTTGTCTTCAGTCTTTGCTCTATGATATCTTTTCCAAAGATTTTCTCTTCTACCTTTTAACTCATTTAATTCATCAGAGTTATTTTTAGCAAAGTTATCTAAATCTTCTTTTGTAACAATATTTTTCTCGTGCATAAATCTAACTTGCTGTGAAGTTTGCTCACAGTTTATAGACTTCTTTTCTAATGGAATAAGGTAGATATTGTTTAGGATGCTTCTTTGGGAATACTCCTAATAAATAGCAATAGTATAAATATAATCCAAATATTCCTTTATGGGGTTTATTAGTCCTAGAATATTCTTCAAAGATAGATTTTTGTGGCATAGGTCTAAATACTATTTGTCTTGATAAATATAATCTTTCAGTTAATCTATCTTTTGAATATTCTTCACCAAATGCATTTTCTATTCTAACTTTATCTTCACCATCTCTATAAATAGTTATTACACCATTACGTGAATATACTTTATAACCTAGTGATTTCATTCTTTCAAATAGTTGTTTTAAAGTAACTGAATAACTAATAACATTATCTAAATCTTCTTTAAGAGTTTTATAGTATTCGTCATTTGAAATACTTTTGGTATAAGTCCTTTTATAAAACTTATCTTCATCTAAAACAGATAGTCCGTATTCCGAACATAGTGAATCAGAAATGTGTCTTATCTTTGATATATTAGTTAAGTTGTTATTATATTTCTTACCACTTTTAAAAGAAACAGAGTTGACTATGAAATGATTATGAATGTGATTTGTATTTTGATGTGTTGCAACAACAACTTCATAATCTTTAAAGATTTCTTCTGCAAACTTAACTCCAATCTCATGAGCAATATCTGGAGTAACTTCTCCTTCTTTAAATGATTGATAACCATGATAAGCAAGAACTCCGTCTTTCTTTCTAAATCTTTCTTTAGTGAGCTCCATATCATCACAGGGATTATCTTCATCACAATTTAAGCAACTGACATAACAAACTTTTTCTTCTTTAAAATTATAATCTTTAATAGGTTCTTCTAAATAACTGTATGATTCTTTATTACCATAATCTTTATTAAGAGTTTTTTCAGGATTGATAATATAATTTATAGACTGCTTTAAATTATTCTTAATACTCCAAATTGATGTTGTCGCCATTATAGGTTTATCCTTTCTTTTGGAGTGGTGGGAGTAATACCACCTTGCTTGCTTATGACAACATCACACATAAATTAACTCCTTTAAGATAATTTCTTCTGCGGTATTCTTATAATTATTCATCAATTTTACCCATTCAAGCCCACTATTTTCTTTACTTTTTTCAGATAGTTTTTCATCATTTTTAATATAATTATCCATTAAAGTTTTTAATCTTTCTTCACATTCTATACTGACTGAAAGAAGATGATTTGTTAGTTCATTCTTCATTAAAAGTGTCTGATATAATCCTTTTTTGTGTTCCTTAATATAATTCAATCTTAATAATCCATACCTGTTTATTTCTTCATAATTTTGATTTTCTATTACCAAATTAGGTAATAAATAATCTTCTTGTTTTACATATTCAATATTCATAATTTAATCAAATCCTTTCTAATTTTCTAATAATTTATTTGTTTTGTAGCTAATTATTCCGTATTTATCTTTAACATTATTTACTGTTATAGGGAATTTTTCTTTAGGTGAAATTACTACAAATCTTATAATTTTTTCATTTTCTTTTGGTTGATATTCTAAAATAACTTCATTAGTTTTTTCATCAATTGTTTCATACATTTCATAAAATGATGTTTCAAAATGTTCATTTATTTTAGATAGATATTTATCTAATTGTTCTTCATTCATTCTGCTACCTTTGATATATTCTTCTTTATTATCAACCATAACAGGTACTGCTACATCAAAGATACCTGCATCATAAAACTTTACTAATTGTCTTATAAATCCGTTTCTAAAATTTATTTTTTCAAGAATTAAATTACCTTTACTATCTTTGTTTATCTCAATAGTATCAATAAATTTTGATATAAATTCTTGTTTTTCAGACTTTTCCATACCATTCCATTTAGTTTTTAAAACAGTATTTAGAGTATCAAGTCTAATCATTTTTTCTTTTTCTAAATCTCTTTGTGCGAGTAATTCGTGTGGAGAGTAGTTAAAAGTTTCTAAATTAACTAAATCTAGTTTTTTGCTTTCAAGGTTAGCAAGTTTATCTTCAATTAGTTTATAATCTTCTTTAAAATCATCAATACGGGCAATGCCTTTAATATACAAATCTTTAATTCTATTTCTTTGTTTTTCTAAATCTCTAATCTCTTTATCAATAGTAGTAGTATCAATATTATTTTCTTTATCTTCTAATACTGGTAGAAAAAACTTTTTAACTGCCATATCATATTCTAGTAAATCATAGATAAAATCTCTTAATAAATGCTCTACATGGTATTCATTAAAGTTAATGTGACAATGCTCACAAGTATAGTACATATACTTTCTTTTAGTACCACCAGAACCTTTACATTTCATAATTCTACAGCAATTAGGACATTTTAATCTTTGAAAGAAAGTATAAACTCTATCTCTAGTATAAGTTCTTTGATTTCTTTCTTTTTGTCTTTGACATTCTTCCCATTTAGCACGAGATATTATAGGTTCTACAACATTCATATAAACAATAGGTTCTAAATTTTCTTGTTTACCAATTCGTTTATATTGTTCATAATCTCCCATATAGATTTTATTATCAATAATCTTTTGAATAGTAGTATCTTTCCAATTTTTCTTTGGATAGATATTATTTTCTTTAAAGTAGTTAGCAATTTGTTGAAAACTTTTACCTTCCAAATACATATCAAATATCTTTTCTACATAGGGACGAGTAGAGTTATCTATAACCATTCTTTTATCTTCAGCACTCTTATAACCAAATGGTCGCTGTCCTGGAATATGACCTGATTTAATGGCTCCATTAAGCCCAAATTTAGTTCTTTCCGATACAATTTCAATTTCTAATTGTGATAATACGGTTAGCATTCTAACAAAAAATCTTCCATTAGCAGTAGAGGTGTTAACATCATCTCTATCACATAATAGAAAGCAATTATATTGTTCTAATACTGATATTAGTTCTTCTAAATCACGAACTGAACGAGTAATTCTATCTAGTTTATAAGCAACAATATAATTAATTTTTCCTTCCTTCATATCTTTAAGCATTTCTTGAAATTGTGGTCTATGTTCCATATCTTTTGCTAATATTCCTGCATCTTTATAGACCTTATAAACTTCTAACTCCTTAAACTTACATAATTGAAGTAACTTTTCTTCTTGTTCTCCAAGTGAAAATCCTTCTCTTGCTTGATCTTCGGTACTAACACGAATATAAACTCCTGCAACTTTCCTTTCATTATCCATAATTATCAATCTCCTTTCTTTAGTAATGAAAGGCACCAAAGTAAAAAGGTGTCACATAACAAGGACACCTTTGAATTAATTGATTATTTTATACGACAAAAACAACCAATATTGTGGGAGTATATAAACTCACCAATTCATTAATGCCTTGCTATGTACTCTGATAACTCAGACAATGGGATTTTCTTCTTTAAATTTCCTATATAAAAATGTTTCTGTTCATTGAAGAATAGGTATAACTTATCTCCAATAATTACTTTATGTGGCTCTACATACGCTAGATTGGTATGTTCCACAATTCTAAAGTAGCCCTCAATTATTTGATAGGACTTCTTATTGAATTTGCAAGACCAATTAATTTTGGCTTTGAGTTCATCACTCATATTGATTTTCTTTTTTACGATATTAATCATACCACATCACACCCTTTCTTTGCAATAGCAACAAAAAAATCAACTTGCGTTGATTTAATCATTAACATCGCTTGGTGCGACGATTTTATCTTTTGGAGCAGATGAGGGGAGTCAAACCCCCGTCACAGCCTTGGCAAGGCCGTATTCTAATCGTTGAACCACATCTGCATGTGTATTAATTATTACATAAATTTATTTAAAAATCAACCATTTTATGCAATTTTAGTGTATAATTAATTTAGGTGATTAAAAATGTTTGAAAATTTAAGTGACAGATTACAGGGTATTGCTCATAAAATAAAAGGATATGGAAAAATTACAGAAGATAATATTTCTGAAATGATGAGAGAAATAAGATTGTCCCTATTGGAAGCAGATGTTAATTATAAAGTAGTTAAAGAATTTACTAATACAGTTAAAGAGAAAGCGCTTGGAACAGAAGTTGCTAATAGTATATCTCCAGGAGATTTGTTTGTAAAAATAGTTCGCGATGAACTTCAAAATCTTCTTGGTGGAGAAAATGTACCAATAAAAACAGATGGCAACCCTACAATAACTATGCTGGTAGGTCTACAAGGGTCTGGTAAAACTACTACTATAGGTAAACTAGCCAATTTATTAAGAAAAAAATATAAAAAGAAACCATTACTCGTAGCATGTGATGTTTATAGACCAGCAGCTATAGATCAATTAATACAAATTGGTAAAGAACTTAATATAGAGGTATACTCTGAAGGAAAAGTTAATCCTGTGGATATAGCACGTAATGGTGTTAAATATGCAAAAGATAATGGCTTTGATTATGTATTAATAGATACAGCTGGAAGATTACATATTGATAACGAATTAATGGATGAATTAGACAATATAGTTAGAGAAGTTAATCCTCATGAAATTCTATTAATAATAGATGCTATGATGGGGCAAGATGCAATCAATGTTATTACTGGTTTTAATGATAAACTATCTCTAACAGGTGTAATATTAACTAAACTAGATGGAGATACTAGAGGTGGAGTAGCTTTATCCGTAAGACATTTAACAAATATTCCAATTAAATATATAGGTATTAGCGAAAAAATGGATGGATTAACAGAATTTTATCCAGATAGAATGGCTAATCGAATAATTGGTATGGGAGATGTTATATCTTTAGTAGAAAAAGTTCAGAATGAAATTGATGAAAAAGAAGCAGAAAAACTTGCTAAAAAAATGAAAAAAGGTAATTTCGACTTAGAAGATTTTTTAAGTCAATTAAATCAAATAAAAAAGCTTGGACCATTAGAAAATTTAATTAAATTAATACCTGGAGCTAAGAAAATGGGATTAAATAATGTAAATATTGATCCAAAGCAAATGAAACACATTGAAGCAATTATTTTGTCAATGACTAAAGAAGAAAGACAAAATCCAAATATTCTCAAAGCAAGTAGAAAACAAAGAATAGCAAAAGGTTCAGGTAGAACGGTTACAGAAGTTAATGCACTACTTAACCAGTTTGAACAAATGAAACAAATGATGAAAATGGTTAGTAATGGAAACTTTAAAATGCCATTCTAATAAAAATAAAAAAGCATAAGGAATTAAAAATCCAAATGCTTTTTCTTTGCATAAATTAAAGAACAAGTCCTCCATCAACAGCAATTATTGCTCCAGTAGTGAATTTTGATAAATCGCTTGCTAAATACAAATAAGTTCCAGCTAAATCACTAGGTATAGCTGCTCTTCCTAATGGAGTCATTCTTTTTAAGTATCCTTCCATTTCAGCATTAACATTATCTTCAGTCATCTTTGTTTTAACGACACCAGGAGCGACAGCATTAACCCTTATATTATATTTACCAAGTTCCTTAGCACAACTTTTAGTTATTCCATTAATAGCAAATTTACTTGCCGTATAAGCCACTTGGTTTGGACTACCATAAGTTCCTACCATAGAACTTGTATTAATTATAGAACCTCCCGTTTCTTTCATATACTTAACAGCCTCTTTAGTACATCTAAAGGTACCATTTGTATTAACATTCATTAAATTAATAAAATCTTCTTCCGTAGTGTCAAGTAATGATTTAGCAAAACAAACTCCAGCATTATTTACTAGTATATCTATTTTACCAAATTCTTTGTATATACTTTCCATAAAATTTGAAACTTCTTCTGTCTTAGTAATATCTAATTTTCTTGGAACTATCCTAGCATCTTTATTTTCTAAAATTAACTTATTAGCTCCCTCATGAGCAGATGATTCAGTTATACCACACATCACTACTATAGCTTTTTCCTTTGCAAATAAGTTACATATTTCATATCCTATTCCTGTAGAACCACCAGTTACAATAGCTATTTTATTTTCTAACATTTTCTATTCCTCCCAAAAATAATTATATATAATGATATAAGATAAAACAAGAATAAATAGTAATTTTACATTTATATTACATTATAACTGTGATATTTATAATATATCAAATATCTATATATTCATATTATATTGTAGATAGGAGGAATAGAAATGTTTTATAATGATGGTTTGAGACAAGACGGTGGATATGACGATATAGATATCAATATAACTAACCAAAATGTTAATACTAATATGAATACAAATACTAATATGAACATGAACGTAAACGAAGGATATCCAATGGGAACAGTTTCTGGCCCAATAATTGAACCAGGTAGAGAAAGATACGTTCAAAGAAATATTTTTCATGAGGTTAAACAAGGTTGCCCTTTTATGTAAAATTTAATAATAAAAATAAACAAATTTAGCATTTATATGTTATAATATGTATATAATAATAAACTACTAAAAAAGGAGAGAATTTAAATGAAAGAAACAATAAAATTTTACAAATGTTCAATTTGTCAAAATATAATAGATGTTATAGAAGGAAATATTGAAAATATCACTTGTTGTGGTAAGCAATTAGAAGAAATAAAAGCCAACACATGTGATGCATCAAAAGAAAAACATGTGCCAGTATATACAAAAGAAGGAGATAATATAATCGTTGAAGTTGGAGAAACACTACATCCAATGGATTCAGATCATTATATTATGTGGATAGCCCAAGTTGAAGATGATAAAATTACCAGAATAACACTTCAGCCAAATCAAAAACCACAATGCACATTTAAGTACATAGAAGGATCAATAATATATGCCTATTGTAATAAACATGGCTTATGGAAAAACATAATTAATTAGTATAAGCAAATAACTATCAAAAAAAGATAGTTATTTTATCACAAATAATAATATGATACATAGAATATTATCAGAAAAATCTATGGAGGTAAATATGGATAATGAAGAAAAAGATAAATTAAAAGAATTCAAAGGATTAACTAATAATGAAGTTGTTATATCAAGAGAAAAAAATGGATCAAATATTCAAAAACAAAGAAAGAAAGAATCACTAATAAATAAAATATTAAGTATATTTAAAGAACCTATGTTTTTACTATTAATAATAGCAGCTAGTGTATATTTTATTGTTGGAGAATATGGCGATGGTATAACAATGTTAATATTTGTTTTAGCAGTATGCACAATAGAGTTTATTCAAGAAACAAAAACAGATAAAGCCTTAGAAGAATTAAATAAATTATCATCACTAAATGTTAAAGTAATAAGAAATGGTAAAAAAGAAATAATTAATAGTGAAGAAATAGTCGTCGGAGACATTGTCATTCTAGAAGAAGGAGACAGAGTACCAGCTGATGGAAAAATATTGTATACTCAAAGCTTAGGTATTAATGAGTCTTCACTAACTGGAGAATCAGAGATAGTATATAAAAATAAAGAAGAAGATTTAAAAAATCATTTTAAATTAAATATGTGCTATTCTGGTACAGATGTAGTAAACGGTTTAGGAATAATAGAAGTAACATCAGTAGGAAAAAATACAGAGTTTGGTTTAATCGGACAATCATTAAATAACATAAAGAAAGAAAAAACGCCTTTAGAAAAGCAAATTAACAAATTAGTGTTTATTTGTACCATAGTAAGTATAACAGTATTTATTTTGACAATTATTATTAATTATATCAATCATTCAGAACTAACACTAACAAAAAGATTGGTAGATTCCCTATTGGCAGGAATTACCATTGCTATGGCAACAATACCAGAAGAGATACCGGTAATATTAACTGTTTTCTTGGCAATGGGATCATGGTCATTAACCAAAAAGAATACATTAACCAAAAATATGAAAGCAATAGAGACTCTAGGAACAGTAAACGTATTATGTACAGATAAAACTGGAACTATAACAGAAAATAAAATGATTGTTGAAGACATATATACCAATAGTGAAACATTTATAAAAACATTGTATCAATCTTGTCCTCAAGTAGCATACGATCCAATGGAAATAGCTTTAAAAAAATATTGCCAAGAAAAAGAAAAAACAAATACAGGTTCCATAACTAAAGAGTATCCATTTAAAGCAGAAACTAAGATGATGGGACAAATATGGAATAATAAAGAACTATGTGTAAAGGGAGCATATGAAAATGTATTACCATTATGCAATTTAGACAAAGAAAATTACAAACAAGTAAAGAGTAAAATAAACGAATATTCAAAAGAAGGTTATAGAGTTTTAGCTATAGCTAAAAATGATAACTTAAAAAACATACCCAATAGTTTAACTGAAGCAAAATTAACATTTGAAGGCTTAGTAGCTCTATATGATCCTCCAAGAAAAGGTGTTAAAGAATCATTAGAAGAATGTTATTCTGCTGGCATTAGAGTAATTATGATAACTGGAGACAATGGCGAAACAGCTGCATCTATAGCTAAAAAAATAAATTTAAATAACTATGACGAAGTAATTACAGGTCTTGAATTAGAAGCAATGTCAGATGATGAATTATTTGAAAGAGTTAAAACAACCAATATTTTTGCCAGAGTATACCCAAATCATAAAATGAGAATTGTAAATGCCTTACAAAGAAATAATCTAATCGTAGCAATGACAGGTGACGGAGTAAATGATGCCCCAGCCTTAAAAAAAGCAAATATAGGCATTGCCATGGGACAAAGAGGTACAAACGTAGCAAAAGAATCAGCAGACATAATTTTATTAGATGATAACTTCAATACAATAGTAAAAGCTATAGGAAAAGGTAGAAGTATATATAAAAATATCCAATCTGCCATTTCATATGTAATAGCCATTCACATACCTTTAGCCCTTCTAAGTTTATTTGTTCCAATATTTAAATTACCAACCCTTTTATTACCTATTCATGTGATGCTTCTAGAGTTATTAATTGATCCTACATCATCAATAATATTTCAAAGAATAAAGCCCACTCCAAGTATAATGTTAGAAAAACCAAGAAATATAGATGAACCAATATTAAATTTAAAAACTACCATAAGGAATATATTACAAGGAATACTGATCTTTATAGTAACATTCATAACTTACTTATATCTGATAAAAAATAATACAAATATAAACTTATCTATAACAATAACATATACAATATTAGTATTATCAATAATATTAATTGCTTATCAATTAAAAAGTAATAACTCTACAATAAAATCATTTCTAGAAGGATTAAAAGATAAAATATCATTAATGGTAAATACCACAATTTTATTAGGACTACTTCTACTTATATATATACCTTTTCTTAATAAAACAGCAAATACACACCCCTTAGAGTTAAAACATTGGATATATATAATATTGCTAACATTATTAGCAGTACTTCCATTTGACATTATGAAAATAAATAAAACTAAGAATTTAGAAAATTAATATTTCTAAATTCTATTTTTATTTAATAAGTTTATATAGAGGTATTAACTATGAATAAATATAAAATAAAATTTATTTA
>UMBS01001936.1_pt1 | contig 23690 bp, 16 predicted proteins | sample 1964031 | NCBI WGS metagenome assembly UMBS01 (sample SAMEA4835948, study PRJEB28245) | human gut metagenome | biome: gut microbiome; material: fecal sample | place: Denmark | collected 2008 | reverse complement strand
AATGATGGAATTGACATTCCGCCGGCAGGTGTCGGATTTTATGACTGTGTGTTTGAAGAAGCTTACAATGTGCGCTTGCGAAACGAAACACCGGATGCACCGATAGAATTTAACGATTGTGTTTTTAACGGCAGCTTGGACTTTGACGAGATAGACGCCCGCATTCCAGTGGAAATTGACCGCTGCATGTTTAATGAGAACAGCCGGCTCAATATGCGGCGATTTAACGGCAGCGGTAATCTAGGTTTGTATCATCTGGAAATCAGGAACTGCCTGTTTAAGGGAATAGTGAATTTTGACGAGTGTATTGTTCCGGAAAAAAGTGTGTTGGAATATCTGACCTTCTTCCGTGAAATCAGCTTTAAGGATACGCAATTCAAGCCGGAAGTCAAAATACAGAACTTGAGTTTTGCCCCATTTATTACCCAGACGGCAAAGGACGGATTTAAGAGCCTTCTCACCGCCTTAAACAAAAGCGGATACGCTAAGGAAGCCAAGTTTTATGAACAAAATATCGGCGCGGACGGCATTGATGCCAAAATCAACAAAGACGAATTTGACATTGCCGCACGTTCAAACTGGCTCAATATCAAGCAAACGGCCGCATTTTTAGGCATTTCATACGCCACCCTGCTCGCTATGCGCAAAGAAGATAAGGCCGACGGTATCCGCCGCATTCCCTACATCGGCGAAGGCAAAAGCTCCCGCTACTACCTCCCCCTCCTCGAAGCCTACAAAAGCAGAGATATGGATTTGGTTAATAAACTGGCAAAGGAGATAGAGGGGAAGTAAGGAGATGAAAGGACATTGGGTTAATAAAATCAATCAAAACTTGCTTTTTATACTGTATTGAGTAAAGTAAAATAAATTTGATTAGAAATTAGGTGATAAGATGACATATGAAGTTAAAATAGAAAAAAATAAGATCTATTCCTTTATTAGAGATAAATGGCTTGAACTAACACCTGAAGAGCAAGTTCGTCAAAGCTTTGTCTGTCATCTCATGAATCATTATGGATACAAATTAGAGCAAATGAGTGAAGAATTAACCGTTTCGAATACTTCACGAGGGCTAGGGAAAGCTCGAGCTGATATTGTCATTTGGAAATCAAAAGAAGATAAGATTGCCAGTAAAAATGCTTTTATTGTTGTCGAATGTAAAGCAGAAAATGTTCGAATTAGAAAAGAAGATTATTATCAAGGGTGTAACTATGCCAGATGGGCTGGTGCAAAATTCTTTGTAACAAGTAACCAGAAAGAAACAAGCTTTTTTAAGGTTAATCAAGAAACAATTCCAACGGATCTTGATGAAATTGTAGATATTCCATTTGCTAAAGATGTGAATAATGAAAAGAAAATAGCAGAAACATTAAACCAGTTAAAAAAATTTGAAAGAGATGAATTTGCTAAACTATTACAGAAGTGTCATAACATTATCCGCAATAACGATAAACTCTCTCCTGAAGCTGCATTTGATGAAATTAGCAAAATTTTGTTTATAAAAATTCGTTATGAACGACAGAATAATTTAGGATTAAAATTTTCACAAGAAGAATTTGAAAAAGAAGAAAAGTTTTATGAAACAAATATTAAGCCTGGAATAACGAATGAAGCGGATAAAGTCTCTTATATGCAATACTTATTTCGTTTAACAAAACAGCAATTCAAAGCAGATAAGTTGTTTGAGCCAAATGAAACCATAAAAATAAGAGAATATAGCTTTAAACAAATAGTCAAAGAATTAGAAAAATATAATTTATCTAACACAAGTGATGATGTTAAAGGTATTGCATTTGAAAAATTTTTGGGAACTACCTTTAGAGGTGAGTTAGGGCAATTCTTTACACCGAGGACATTGGTTGATTATATTGTCGGTTTGTTAGATCCCGAAGAAGGTGAAATTATATGCGATCCATGTTGTGGCTCAGGTGGATTTTTAATTAAAGCTTTTGAGTATGTACGTGAAAAGATAGAAAATGATATCAAGCAACAAAAAGAAAAAGTAAAAGAGCAATTTGCAGATAATCAGAGTGCTTATAATACTCTAGCCACGCAGCTTAACGAAGAGTTGTCCATTACCAATCCGCGGGGAAGAATGTATAATTTGTCTCATAATTGCATTTATGGAACAGATGCCAACCCTCGTATGGCTAGAGTGTCTAAAATGAATATGATTATGCATGGAGATGGTCACGGTGGTGTGCATCATCATGACGGCTTATTAAATGTTAATGGTATTTTTGAAGAAAGGTTTGATGTAATTGTTACTAATCCGCCTTTCGGTTCTCAAGTTAGAGATGATGTAAAAATTACAACAGAGGATTTACAAGACCAAGAAAAAATTCAAGAAGCAATATACAATATTTATTTAGCTGGTGTTCCTTATACAATAATAGAAGATATAATAAAAGACCAAAAAACATTAGAAGATATACGAAAATCCTATCCAGAGCAATATAAAGTATGCAAGGAGAAACTTCAAGAATCTCTATTGATAGAAGACGATGTCGGTAAAGCAATTAATAAGCGTTTTGATATTGCTTCAAAGCTAACCGAAGTTCTTTTTATAGAAAGATGTCTGAATCTTCTAAAAAAAGGTGGAAGGTTGGGAATTGTCCTTCCTGATGGGGTTCTAAATGGAGCAAATTTACAAAAATGTAGGGATTTTGTTGAAGGTAAAGCTAAAATCTTAATGATAACTTCAATTCCACAAGATGTTTTTGTTGCAGCTGGTGCAACAGTTAAACCGTCATTGTTGTTTTTTAAAAAATTTACAGAAGAGGAAGAACAGCTGTATAATCAAATAAAGGATGAAGCCACCAAAGAGGTAAATACAAAGTTTGCTACTCAAGAAGAAAATGCTCAACAATTGCCAACAAAAGAGAAAAAAACAAAGCTGAAAGAAATTGCAGAGCAAATATCTACTGAAATAAAGTCCTTAATTAAAGAACGTTTTAATTATGAGATTCCTATTGCTAATGTTCAAAAAGCTGGAATTGATACACTAGGTAATGAGTGTGAAAATCAATTAATTGAAGTATTGCAAGAATTTAAAAAATATCAGTCTAATCATAAAATGTGGAATACTCCAAATAAAAAGATTTATAAATATTCTTTTGATGCAACAAAAATTACGCGTGAGGAAATTGCATAATGGAAAATTTTCTTAATGCAATAAATTTTATCCAGTTGAATACGTGGGATATAAATAGAATTTTTCAAAATGATGGATTAGAAGGAATGGTTCCTTTATCCTCATTTTTAAAGCATTATCAAAAGATTGTTTCTAAAGAAGAAGCTATAGACAAACACTTGTATATAGTTTCCAAAATTAGTTTTGGAGGAACCTTATATTTAAATGACTTTGATAAAATATATACTGTAAAAGGTTCATTATACGAAATTCCTAAAAATGCAATTACCTATTCTAAAATAAATGTACGACATGGCTGTTGTTATTGGAATACTACCTCAAATAGTATCTTGGCTAGTTCAGAATATCCTACATTTCTTGTTGATGAAAATAAAGTTTTGCCAGAATATTTGATTATGGTATTGAGACATCCCCGAACTTTAAAGCAATTTAATTCAAAACTAAGAGGATTTACTAAAGCTAGAGTAAGCGTTACAGAGTTTTTATTAACAAAAATTCCGCTCCCTTCTATAGAAAGACAAAAAGAATTGGTGGCTCAGTATAATGCTTCGCTTAATTTGGCTAAAGATAGAGAAAATCAAGCAGACGCAATAGAACAATCCATAGATGATTATTTAATGACTGAATTAGGTATTGAAGATAATTTGATATCAACTAATAAAAACTTATTTCAAACAGTTGAATATAAAAATTTGAGTAAATGGGTTTTAGATGCAAGTTATAGCATTAGTTCCAAATACAAGATCTTTTCCTTTGACGAGGTTTGTTCTAAAATTACAGATGGAACCCATCAAACACCAGAATATGTTTCTCAAGGAATTACTTTTTTATCAGCCAAAGATGTTACTTCACAAGAATTATCCTTGAAAAATGTAAAATATATCCCTGAATATTTGCATAACCAGTTAAAAGCAAGATGCTTACCACAAAAAGATGATATTTTATTAGCTAAAAATGGAACAACAGGAGTGGCAGCTTTATTTACGCTTGATTATGAAGTTTCAATTTATGTAAGTCTAGCTTTATTGAGGTGTAATTTGCAATTAATATTACCCAAATTTCTGCTATATTATATTAACTCTAAATTTGCAAAGGAACAGTTTGACAAAGGTTTAATAGGTGTTGGCGTACCCAATCTTCATCTAAGTGTTATAAAAAATACTTTAATACCGCTTCCTCCGTTAGATGTTCAAAATCAAATCGTTGAGGAAATTACCTTGAGAAAAGAGCAAATTAAAAATCTTCGAGAGGAAAGTGAAAAACTGCGTTTGCAAGCTATTTCTAATTTTGAGAAGGAAGTTTTTAACTAATGCAATTAATATCTCTTTGGGTAGAAGATTTTAAAAACTTAAAAAATTTTACCATTAATTTTGAAAATCAAGAAAACTTGAGTATTATTATAGGTAATAATGGTAGCGGTAAAAGTAATATTTTAGAGCTCTTAAGCGGAGTTTTTGCTGAATTATATGAAGATAAAACATTTATAGAAAGTTCATATACTTTTAGATATTCAATAAATGATAATATCATTGAAATAACAAAAGACTATGAATATGGTGAGAAAGATTTTAAAACATATAAAGTTAATGGCCTTAATCAAAGTAAATTATTTCTCAAAACACAGACATTACTGCCAAATAATATAATCGCTCTGTATAGCGGAGAAGATGGACGTTTATATAAAACATACTATGAATACTTTGCAAATAATTATCTCCGATCCTTAAGCAAAATCTTAGCCCCCAAAAACAATATGGTTTATATTGATAAAAGGTATTGGGGAATCGCCTTACTGGCATTCATCATTAAGGCTCAAGAAGGTAATGAAGAAGCACAAAAATTTTTGAGGAAAGAGTTAATTATAGATGAAGTTTTAGATATTTATTTAGAATTTGAACCATCTAAGATAAAAAAATTGAAACATAACTCTCCTTTAGAGCTTTTTATAAGAAATATAAATCCTGGGAAATCTCCACTGATTAGTATGTCTATTGATTTTTTCTACCCTTATATAACTAACTATAACGCAGAAGGTATATTTAGCATACTATCTCAAGGAATAACAACAGGTGCTATAAAAGATGTATCAGTTGTATTCAATAACGACAATATACCATCAGAGCACATGAGTGAAGGTGAAAAGAAAAAGCTATTGGTTAAAGCTACCTTTGATATTGTCGGTACGGAAAATTCTTTGATTTTGATGGATGAGCCAGATGCACACTTGCATATTGTTGCAAAAAATTATTTTTATAATTTAGCTAAACAATCATCGCAAGAGCATCGAAGTATAGTCATTACGACACACTCTCCAACCCTCACAAATTGTGCCGAATCTAAACATCTTGTTATGCTATCTAAAAACAATGATGGTAGATGCGAAATAGTATCGGAATCTCGTAAAGAATGTATAAATAAATTAACAAATGGATTATGGACAGTCGTCGAACAAAATATTTTTATGAACTCCTCTAAACCATTAATATTATTTGAAGGTATGGATGATGTCATATATGTAAAACAAGCTATCACATATTTTTATACAGAATATCCACTTGATGTAGAAATGTTATATTTTGGAGGTGCTCCTAATGCTGAAGAATTTATAAAAAATTTAAAACAAATAGGTATTCCTGATAATAAGAAAATAATAGTTTTATTTGATAAAGATAAAGGTGGATTTGATGGAATAAGAAGCTGTTTAAAAGCATGTAGAACCAATGAGAATATCAATCTTGGACAGATAGATTGTAACGATAACCATATATATAAGAATAAAAATTTTTATTATTTGACTTATCCTAAGACGCAAAATTGCTTAGCTTCAGCAGAATTTGTTTTAGAAGACTATTTTACAATTACAACAAAGGCTAAATTCATAAAACAACAAATCAAGTCTGATCCTTATAGCATCAAAAGCTATAAAGACTTAGATGAGAAGATAAAAAAGAACATTAGAAAAAACATAAAATTTCTTACGGCAAACGAAATGGCTGGTTTCAAAACATTGTTAAATAAAATAAAGGAAATCATTGATGACGACAATATACAAAATTTAGTTGAAATTAACTAAACAAAAAGAGCGGCACCTAATATGTCGCTCTTTTTAGTTATGGATTATCATAACATTTGCCTTTCAAGCAATCTACCAATAATACGGATATTGGTATTGATTGCGAATATTTTGTTTCGCTTGATAAATCAAGCATTCTGTTATGATGCAATTTGCCGTAATTAAGCATACATCATTAAAACTTCTGGCTTGAGTATAATCATAGCAAGTTTTTGCTCTTGATGCCCAAGACAAAGCAGTCAACAATTCTAACAATTCTTTCACCTCCTTTCGAAGATATAATTTCAGGCACGATCCACAACATATTGTATAAATACTACAATAGGCATACAATATACAGGAACAACGATTGAAGGTCAAGATATTATGCTTCCCGATTTTAATTATTTCTTAGCTTCAATACCGTTAAATCCTCCGCTAATCTATCCGCTCTTGCTTTTTCCAGTTCGTATTGTTGTTTGTAGTATTCAGCGTCGCGTTGGTAGTTTAGGATCTCTTGAGCGAGGATGCGTTTATCTATGTTGCTTAAATCCACGCAAGAGATGGTTAAGTAGGGTTTACCGGAGAGGTTTAGCACTCTGCGGCCGTGGATGTCTGTGGATTTTAGAAGGTATCCCTCGCGGATCAGTTCGTTTACCATCACTTTGGTGGAATTAACCGTCAATCCTAGTGCGGCGGCAATTTTATCGTTCCCCATGAAAAATATATGGTTATTGTTGGTTTTGTATTTAATGAAATCCAATAGTAGACGTTTGGTTATGGATAGGTTAGCTTTGCTTTTGCTCATGTTTTCTCCTCATAAAAATTTGTCTCACAAATATTTATTGAAGAAGAACTCTGGATTTTCATTTGAACAAAATCCCTGCCGGAAATCGTTATTTTCACCTGTTTTAGGTATCGGAAACTGTTATTGCCGGTTTTCTTGAAACGGAAACTCTTATTTCCACCGATGGAAACTGTTATTTCCGCTGTCGGAAGTCGTTATTTCCCGAAAAGGAAACCGTTATTTTCTTTGCTTTTTGTGGAATGTGTTGTGTAGCAAGGGATTGAGAGCAATTTTAGAGTCCTATAATAGTATTATAATAGAAAATAAAATAGCTATTATAATAGACGGGAATTTAACAATAGCTCCTTTGTTTCTCTCTTAAAATAGAAGGAAAATAAATCAGTTAAAAGGAGTTTGACGACTTCAATAAAAAAGGAATGCAGTTTAAGGCATTCCCTCTAAAGACAAATTAATATGATGAGATTTATAGCTGTTTGCTACATGGATATTTATCCGTTAATTACCCGAAAATCACTTTTCATTCCGAATTTGAGCATAAATTTCTTCCCAGCCGGAATTGTGGGTTGCTCCCCTAACCTCAATGAGATTGCAGCTTTCTCCGACAAACTCACGCACCAATACTGGAGGCATGACTTTATCATTGCTGCCGACATAGTGGATTTGCGGGATTTGTGCGAACTGTTTTCGGTAGCTTTCCAAATTCATTGATTCATTAAGCGGCGGCAGGTTGTGATATTGTGTCCACGCTAAGTGGTCAAGATTTCCGGCAATGGTTATGATTTTTTTGACATTTAATCCCTGTTTGGCGGACGCTATCAACCCTGCAACTTGCGCCCCACCGGAGAATCCGATTAAGATAACCGGATTATCGCCGGCAATTTGTTTGACGGCTGCATATTCGGCGTTAATAACTTCCGGCGCAAAACGAGCGGTTGTCCAATGACGTTTGGAACAAATCGGACTCTTAATGTATTGGCATGGTCTGGCCAGATAAACGACATTCGGGTTGTTGTCACCAAAAGCCAGTTCACGAACTAATGTTCCTTTAGGTGTCGGATCTTGTGTCGCACGGCCATGAGCATTAAAAGCATAACCGTCGCCTTCAATGTATATTTTATAAGTTCCGAAGGGATCGGTTATTTTTTGCCAGCTGGCAAGTGTAAAGTCTCTTGTCGGAATTTCTTTATAAACAAAATCAGTCGGTGCTTTGATTGCCGTACACCCAGCCACAAAAAATAAGATAATTAATGCTTTTAGCATATATTCAACTCCTTAATGATAACTATAATAATTTATTAAGAAGATTCCAGAAAAATTTTAAGCGTATATAAAATAAAACGAAAACACATAAACAGGCTTTACAATAAAATACCTAAGTGGATAAATTATGGAAATTCTTGTTTTGGTATTTTGATACCAAACTTTTGCAGAAAAAATTAGCTGTTAAAAAAACATTTATGTTTGATAAATCATTTCTTGTATTTTTGCAGGCCTATTTTATGATACATTAAAGTTTAAATCTATCTTAGTGGTAGATACTTGATTAAAATAAGGAAATATTTAGAGAGCTCAGTAAAAGGTAAAGGTAAAGTTAATGAACGTTGATATTGAAAATATAGTTAATTACTTAATTCAAAAAACAGATTGGATCCAACATATAATAACCTTTTTATCCGTATTTTTAGGTGCGTATTTTGCATATCGATTTGCCAATCGTCAAGAACAACAAAAAGATAAAAAGTTAAGAATAGAAAATTATAATATTTTGTGGAATAAAATTGCCTTATCTTTAAATAATCTTTTTACTTATAAAGAGGTTTATTTAGATGAAATAAAACAAGCCTTTGATAAAGATGATTTTGAGAAGGCATTACGTACATCATATATTCCAAGTAGTGATTTTTCTTTTGACGAAAGACATTATTTTGTAATTTATATAACAGATGTTTTCTGACTGAATTATCTCTCCTATCTAAAATAGCCATATCAATGACAGAAGAAATTAAGTGCTACTATCAAGATGTGTTTGATGTCTTGTATGCTAAGGATAATGAAAAACAAATATTTCAAAAAAAATATGAGCACTTAAAAAAGCGCTTTATGCTTTTGTATAATGAATTTGAACATTTATGTGCTCGTTCCTATTATATCAATAAAGAATTTATAAAAGGATTTACCAAATATTTTAATTTATATAGTTATGAAGGGACATTAGATAATTTTGAATTAGAGGCAAAAATAACTGAGCGCATACATAATAAAGAAAGCATACGTTTTATAAAAGAAAGAGAAACTCAATTTGATATATATTGGCAAATAGATTCTAATATTTGGTGTAATATTTGCTTGTGGATTAGAAAAGTTAAACATTCTTTTAAGTTCTTAATCAATTTTTTCAAAAAACCTAAAATGTGCAAAGCTTGTCTTTGCCGTAAAATTAGAGTTAGGAGTAATACAGAAGAGCTAAATTTATAAAATTTCACATTACAATAAATAAGAATTTTCTGATCTTGAAGCTAAAAACTCTACAATCCATTCATTTTATATGTATTTAACAAAAATTGCTTTTTTAAATTTTGTAAAACATATTTTACATTTAGCTTGATTTTTGCATTTTTGTTAATTATACTTATTAACATAAACAAGGAGTATGCAATATGCAAAATGGAACAGAAACGCTGATAGGCCGGCCTCAGTATATTGAGCAATTGAAGAAATGGCAGAGCCAGACCGATTTGATAAAAATTGTAACTGGTGTCAGACGTTGCGGGAAATCAAAGCTTTTTTCTCTTTATCAATTTGATCTGATTGTTAATAAAGTTGCTGATAATAGCCAGATAATCAATATCAATCTTGAAGATCTTATGCAAACTCAAAAAATTGGTTTGGAATATGACAAAGAGAACTTTTTAACCGATTACAATAAACTCCTTGATTATATTGTAAAACGCCTTAAACCCCAAAAGATGAATTATGTCTTTATTGATGAAATACAGTTATTACGAGATTGGCAGAGGGTGGCAAATACCTTACGTCTGCAAAATAATGTTGATTTGTATTTAACTGGTTCAAATGCGTATATGTTCTCCAGTGATTTGGCGAACCAATTAGGTGGACGTTATGTTGAAATCAAAATGCAGCCCCTGTCATTTAAAGAATACTGGGGAGCATATTCTCAATTTGCACAGTTTTGGGTAAAAACCAAAAAAGATATAACGGATTTGCACAATCCAATAGCTGTTTATTTGCACTATATCAAAGAGAGTGGATTTCCTCAAACACTTAATTTATTATATGATAAACAGCTTATCAGTGATTATTTACTGGATACGGTATATTTAAATACAATTCAGAAAGATGTTGTGAAACGGTTTAATATTGCGGATACCAATAAGCTTGATGCCGTGGTTAAATATTTGTTTGATAATATCGGTTGCGAAACATCTGTTCGTAATATTGCGAAGTGTCTGGAAACCAGCGGACGTAAAATATCAGTTCCAACCATTGATACATATATTCAAGGGTTGGTGGACAGTTTCCTATTATATAAGTGCGAACGGTATGATATTAAAGGAAAACAATATTTGGATAGCAATGCCAAGTATTATGTAGCCGATATTGGTCTGAGAACAGCTCTGCTGGGTATTAAGGATATGGACGCAGGGCATATCCTGGAGAATATCGTTTACTTAGAGCTGATACGGCGAGGTTATGAAGTATCTGTAGGTAAGTTAGTCAAGGGTAGTAAAAATATTGAAGTTGATTTTGTCGCCAAGAAAAGTGGCGGCTTAGTTGAATATTACCAAGTGGCTTTAAATGTCCTTGATCAACAAATTTTACAACGTGAATTAGCTTCTTTAGAGGCTATAGATGATAATTACCCTAAGTTCTTACTGTCAATGGATTACGGTTCAGGGGAAAACAATGGTATTAAACGTCTGAATGTTTTTGATTGGTTATTAGAAGATTAGTGTTTTATATAACTTCCTACATTTTCCTGACCAGGCAATGTGTGTCTTTATTTTCTGTGTGTCCTTTTTAATTTAAAATATAAAAAGCTACCCTCTCTTACTATTTATTAAGAACTAAATTATATTTAATGTACTTGAAAATATTATAATAGAATTTTTTATTGCCTTGATATAATGTATTTTTTTATTTCCTCATCTATTTTTGTAAAAAGACCATTAACATTAAGGAAGGCATCACTATGTAATAAGTTATGTTTTTCTTTGAGTTCAATTCTATGAAAATCAATAGTAGGAATATAGCCTTTCATATCTCTTGATGCAATGATCACCTGTATACCATTGGGTCTATTTTCAAAGATAAATTTGATAATTTGTTTGGCATGTTCATCATCCTGATCTTGTTGTCCTGCCGGTGTATCAGCTATAAAAGGTGCTGTAATAACAGAACCGTATTTTTTTATAATTTCTAATAAAGCAAAACGATATGCAATAATAGCTCTTGACACATTACTACCACTATCTTTTATATTGTTGATACATATTTTGTTTACTTTATCAATATTCCAAGTGTTAGCTCCTAATTTATTCCTATTTACTTTCAATATACCAAGAAAGTCAGCTTTAATTTCTTTTGCTTTTTTATCTATTTGTCTTAGATGCTTTTTTATCTTGTCAACTTTTGCATTCTCTTCGTCAAGATATGATCTTATTTCGCTTAATTTTTTATTAAAATTTAAACATATTTTTTTATGTGTCTGGTAATCAATAAGATCACCTAATGTATGATTTTCTTTTTTTAAAGATAATATATTGTTTAGCTTTTCAACTTCTTTGTTATTTTTAGTTAACACATCTTTGTATTTATTAATTTCTTCAATGACTTTATTTATTTCAGTATCATATTTTTCAATTCCTACTTCGCATTCGTGTATATCTTCTATTAGAGTATATTTATTATCAAAATTGTTTTTATGGCTTGTTCCACATATTGGACATTTTATAAAATCATTTTTTTGAGCAAAAATGAAATCCTTATCTATCTCTTTCTTATACTCTACCAGATAAGATTTTTGAGTTTCTAAAAAGAATTTTTTACTTGAAAGTTCGTGTAATTTATTTTTATAATTTTCTTGTAGATTGGCTAATTTTTTAAACTGCTGTTCCAACTCATCAAGTTCTTTTTTAAAGGAAACAGGATCAATATCACTAACAATATCTTCATTTTGACTAATTTTATTTCGTACTTCAGTAACTAATTCTTTCTCTTTTTCCTTTTGACTTATATCTTGTAATATTAATTTTTGTGCATTTGATTGTTTATAATACTCATCTGTTTTCATTCCCGTAATATATTCCAAAGGATTGAGATCACCATCTTTCACATATGATTTTATATTTTTAAAAGATTGTGTTAAAGAATTATTACAGTTCCACCCCATATCTTGATCAATGTAAAAAGGGAAAAAGATATTTTGAACATCTGTGCATTGTTCAATATTCGATTTTTTGTTTATTAATTTTAGATTGTAATCTAATAAAGTATTTAAAAGAAAGGATACTGAATTATTGGTAGATGATATTTTATTACCTGAAAAAATAATCTTTTTTTGGGCATTAAATATTGTAATATTTTTTCCATCACGATGTGCAAAAAAAGTGTCATCATCTATAGTGAATTGCAATAACGTTTTAACATTAAGATTTTGCCAAGTGGGATGAATAACAGCGGGTTCACATCCTAAAGTCCAATACAGCATTCTAAGTAAATGCGACTTTCCTGTATCATTAGGACCGATTAATATATTTATACAATCACCTTGAAATTCTATTATTCTGGCTTTTTTCTCCACTTTTGATAAAAGATACAATTTTTGAAATACTATATTTTTCATAGATCTTCTTCCTTGCCATACGTATTAAGCGCTTATAATATTGAGGTTTTATATTTTCTTTAAATTTAATCTTTTCCATATCAAGACAATCCTAGAATAGTTTCATATAAAATAGCTGCTCTAATAAAGTCATTTTCATATACCAGTTGATATTTATCTTTGATATTTTGAGAATGAACATCCAAATTTGATATTATCTCATTAAGTTCTTTATTTTCTAACTCTATATTGACATAGTTTTCAATATTTAAAATTGATAAGTTTTCAAAGTTATAGAGTTTTTCTGCTTCATATTTTTCCCAATTTTTTCGTATTAATTTAATGTCTTGCGTCGAAAATGCATTATTTTCCAGATATGCTCGACAATATGTCCAGTCAGCTTTTTTCTCTGATCCAGAAATTATTCTATTGAGTAGATTTTCAATATGATTTCTTGTTATGCATTTAGATTCTATAAATTTTTTGACATTACCTGAATATGATGTTAAATATGTTTTTGACTTCCGTCTAAATTCTTGTACAAATGCATCGAAAATTTTGTTAATATCTACATTCACATCTCCAATGTGTTTTTGTAGAAAATCACAAAAATATCCCTTTAAATTCTGTTCCGATTCTTCTAAGCTAATAGGAGTATATTCAAAAAAGATTTTATCATTTTGACTGATACTATATTGAGGACTTAATGAATTAGCTAGTTTTTGAAAATCTTTCTTGCTGAGGGTCGAGATAGATACTTTATCTTGTTCATCAGGATGAAATTCACATCTTATATTAGATACAAATGTTAAATTGCGAGTATAATTGGGTAAGTTATTTTTATGCTGTAGTAATTTTGCAAGAATTGGTGAAATATCGTTAATTTTCCAATTCGATTTTCCCTTTCCTTTAACTTGAAAAAAGTCTAAAAAATTCGGATTTTCTCTATTATCTATATAACAAACATCATCATGGAACTCAAGGGAGATTGCATACTCTTCTTTCTCCTCATCATATTTATCTAGAGCAAAATGTACAGACCAGCAGACCTGAAAATCTAACCTCGAAGCTGTCCGTGCTCCTGCTTTTTCAGGCTCTGGAGTTGATAGTATAGAATTCCAAGAATTTTTCATACTTATTCTCGCCATTGATAATAGAATTAAGATACATCAAAAATATTAAAAATCAATTGATTTTGACTATTGGGTCTGTAACATTATATTTTATCTCTGTCAAAAATTTTCCCACAGACTTTACAAGCCCTTGCTCCTTGAGCTTGGGCTTTTTGTTTGGTGGTTTTGATACAGTTTTTGGTGCAGCGTTTTGCCCACTTACAGTCAGGGCTATGGTAAATATAGGTTTTGGTGTTCATAATTACGGTTTGACTATCTGCCGCCAATACCGGCGATACAAATAGCAGAATCAGCAATGGATAAAGTAATTTTTTCACGATCCCCCTCAGACTATTAGTTTTAGACCTAATTTAAACCTCTTATAAAAAGCACTATAAAAGTTTATTTCTAAAAATTCCAGAGGGTTTTTGATGATTTAACTTGATTCTAACTCATTTGCTTTATAAAGTATATTTGAGCAGTTTACTGCTTAGGGCGTCAGAAACCCTTGAAAATACTAACAGTCGTGTGCACACGACTTAAAAACTGTGCCGACTTCTTGTCTAATGGACGGATGTCGGTGAATAAGGCTCAGCCAAATAAGCCGAGCCGTTTGTTAGTATACGGTTTCTGAACATCCGCCCGCCTTTCAAAGAAAAGCGGGTTTTTCTTTAACTAGTTAGAAAAAGGATGTTTAATCGTATGAAAAATAAACTTTTAATTACAACGGCATTAGTGGCTTTAATTTCTGCCAATAATGCTTTTGCTCAGGTGTCATTACCTGATTTATCTGTAACAGATAATCAAGAATTGACCGAATCAACCGGTGTATCTTATAACACAATCAATGTTACCAAAGAAGGAACATTAACACTGACCGGCGCAAATATTAAAACTTCTACCAAAGATACGCCAACAACTGATATTACAGTTAACGGCACACTTAACTTAAAAGATGGCAGTGTCTTGGAAGCAGGAAGCGATATTGACGGGTTGGCAAATAACTCCAACATATTGTTGGACGGCGCAACCGTAACCATGAATGATTCGGATTTGGAAGCCAACGGCAACATTACCATTAAAGATACCAGCTTGAGTTCTGTTTCCACAATCGGAGAGCCGGATAATTATGGAATTTGGGCAGATGGCAATATTACCATTGAAAACAGTAATATTAATTTGGAAAAAAGCTATATTGATTCTTTCGGTGATATTACCATCGATGGCGGTGTTATCAATATGGCGAATATGGAAATTAACAGTTGGCGCGGAAACTTGAATGTAAACGGCGGTGAGATTAATTTCAAAGGTGATGAAGATTCTGAAACACTGCTATATGCCCGCAAGGAGCTGAATATTAACGGTGGCGTTATTAATATGGGTGGCGCTAAACCTATTATTGATAATATCGCAGATTCTGAACCCGATGCCTATCCGGCGTATGATTTGAATATCAACGGCGGAACAATCAACGTTACCGGTAAACAGGCTGAAATTTCCAGCAGCAAAAACGTTAATATTAACGGTGGCACAATCAATATTGCCGAAGGCAGCACCCTGGGAATCTATGGCGGAAACGATCAAACGCCGACAACGGCTCAACTCGGTTCCGCGGCAATTTTGAATATTTCCGGAACATTGGACACCAGCCTGAACGGCAACGGAACGATTAACTTTAGTTCAAACAGCGGAAAGATTACCGGCGATGTCAATATGACAAGCGGCGGTGTTATGAACGTCGGGCTGAATAATGCGGTTATTGACGGCGATGCAACATTTAATTCCGGTTCAACGCTGAAGCTGGAAATTGCTGACCGTGGTAACGGTTCCTTGCAAGCCGCCAATATTACCGGTAAAGAAGGATCCAAACTGGCCTTGAACATTACCAAGAAAATGGAAATCGGCCAGACTTTGGAAGGTGTGGCTTTGCTGAAAGGCAATGTAGACAATCACTTTACCAATGAGATTTCCAATAACCGTTATAAGGTAACCTCGGAAGACGGTAAGAACTTTGACATTACCTATGAAAACTCAGCCTCTGATGTCGTAGCTGATGCCGGTGGTTCGGTTAACAATGCCTCAACTGCGGAAGCCTGGGATACGTTGGTACAATCATCAACAGCAAGCGACAATGCCAAAGCGGTTGCTTCGGTCTTAAACGATTTGTCGCAGAATAACGAACAGGCTTATGTGGCTGCTTTAACTGCGGTTGCTCCGGAAGTTGCGCCGATGGTGCAGAAAACCCAGACTGAAACTGCAAATCAGGTATTCGGAGCGGTCAGCACACGTTTAACCGGCGGGTCAATCTCAACCGGCGGCGAAGGTATGTCATCCGGTGATAACATTTTTGAACGTGCAGCCATGTGGGTTCAGGGAATGTTTAACAAATCCAAGCTGGACGACACATCTAAGGCAAAAGGTTTTGACGCAGATTCTACCGGTGTCGCGTTCGGTGCTGAGAAATTCGTAACCGATGATACGAAGATTGGTATCGGTTACGCTTACACCAATACGGATATTGACGGCTTTATGCGTTCAACCGATGTTGATACACACACGGCAATTTTGTACGGTGAATACAAACCAAGCAACTGGTATGTAAATGGTATCGCCACCTACGGCTGGTCTGATTACTCCGAAGACAAGAGTGTTGCCGGCGTTGGCATCAAAGCTGACTATGATGTTGAAACCTTTGGTTTACAGGCTATGACCGGTTATGACATGCAGGTTAAAGGCTTAGGCTTTACACCCGAGGTTGGATTGCGTTATGTCCATATCAAACAGGATGCTTACAAAGATTCTGCCGACCAGAAAGTCTCCGGAAACGACAGCGATATCCTGACCGGTGTTATCGGCGCCAAAGTCAGCAAGATTTGGGAATTGTCCAACGGTATGAACATTAAACCAGAAGCCCGTATTGCCGCAACTTACGACCTGTTTAATGATGATGTTAACTCGGTTGTAACTCTGGCCAATGGCTCGGCTTATGCGGTTGAAGGTGAAGCTCTTGACCGTTTCGGTATGGAATTCGGTGCCGGTGTAACTGCGGAAGTTAACGACAACGTTGAGCTTTCGCTTGGTTATGAAGGTAAATTCCGTCAGGACTACCAAGACCACACTGGTTTGATTAACGCTAAATATAAGTTTTAGTATTTAATCCGTAGCACAAAATACCCTGTGGCCGATTGGTTACAGGGTATTTTTTTGCAAACAACAAATGGGTAATTTGCCGGATAAATATCTTTATAACAAAAAGGCAAAGGAGATTTTATGTTGATTTATAACTCAGAGGACGCATGCTACTCCAGATTTATCCCTATTGACCAAGCGGCTGAAATGCAAGAGAAAATAAAGAAACTGGAAGAGAGATTGCAAAATATGCCGGTTAACCCGATTGATCAGGCGGAATGCACGGATGAACTAGATATTGATAACGTTAACTCATTAAAGAAATTACTCAAAACGGAAAATTTTAATATCAATATGCCGATAAACCACCGCCGTGCCAGTTTATTTCTGGTTGCCTGTTATTTTTGCTCCGATAAAGAGCCTTTGGAATTTCTTATAGAACAAGGCAGCGAAATTAACAGAACGGATATTTTCGGCTTTAACGCCATTATGTCTGTGATTTTGAACGAAAATATGGATAATGAAACAAAATTAGCAGTGCTGCAAATGTTGATTGATAAAAGCTGTGATGTCAATTGGATTAATTGTCAGGGCAAAACCGCATTAATGCTGGCCTTGGAGCGTATAGAGCCCGATATTGCCAATTTACTTTTGGATAACGGCGCCGTTTTATATAAGAACTGATTTTATTTCAAGCACTCTTCAATATAGGCCATGGCATTGAGTAAACTTTGAGTTGCGAGGGTTAGTTTTCCATATCTTTTGTTTTGATGAAGATTATTAAGCCAATACTGATAAATTTTCATCATTAAACTTTTACAGTCCCCGGCAAAATCCTGTAAATCGCTGCGGATAACAGCATCATCATCTTCCTGTAAAATTTGATAACCGGTGATTTTGTTATGGTTTTGTGCCAGAAAGTCATCTAATTCCGCCTCATCGGCAAAGTTTTTATATCCCCTGCGGCTGGTTATCGTTTCAATCAATACCTTCATTTAAAGTCCTTGTGCTTTATAAGGGTATTTATTGATTTTTAAACTCTATTTAATAAGATAACATCATAATACAAAATAGACTTTCTAAAAGGAATAAACGGAATATGGAAATCGGTGATAAGGTTCATTTAAGATCGAACCCTTTAAAACAAGGAACATTACTGAAAAAAGTCATTAAAAACAACCGCATTTTTTGGTCTGTAAATTTTGATAAGCAAGTTACTCAATATCCAGAAAGTTATTTACAACTTTGTGAAGAAAATGGTGTATACGATGATTTACCTACACTTATTTCAAAAAATATATTTCAATCAGTTGAAGATGTTCGCCGAGAAATAACAAAAATTCGTTTGAATGGTAATTTAAATGATATGCTCTACAGTATGGGAACAACCAATACAGATTTTTATGCACATCAGTTTAAGCCTGTAATGAAGATCATTAATTCTGCCTCAAATAGTGTTTTAATTGCAGACGAAGTTGGTTTAGGTAAAACAATTGAAGCTGGTTTAATATGGACAGAGTTGAAACAACGTTTTAATTTTAAAAAATTACTAATTATTTGTCCAGGAGTTTTGCGCCAAAAATGGAAAGATGAATTAAAGAAGAAAATGGGCGTTACTGCGAAAATTGTAGATGCTAAAGAATTGTTAGCGATATCTCAAGACAATGATGAAGATGAATTTGCGTTAATATGTAGTCGTCAAGGTCTAGTTACTAGGTCTAAAAGCGAAAGAAAAAATAAAGAAGATACAGAAAGAGATAAAGGAAATATAGTTCGGCAAACATTTGAAGATTTAGCTGACAAAGGTGAAAAAATATTTGATTTATTAATAATTGATGAAGCTCATTATTTACGAAACCCTGAAACACAGATTTACAAAATAGCACGATCTTTGAGAGAGATATCAGAATATGCAGTATTTCTATCAGCAACACCAATACAAAACAAATCTGATGACTTGCTATCTTTGGTTAGTTTGTTGGATCCAACCAATTTTTCTAGAGAATATGTAAACACAAATGCTTTTGATGAAATCCTTGAAATTAATAAACCCTTAATCAAGTTGCGTGACGGATTATTGGCTGAGAAACTTAATAGAGATAATGTTTTAGAGTTAATAAAAGAAGTTCATGAAAAAGATATATTAGGGTTGTTCAATAACAGTAAACAACTGTGTGTGATACAAGAGGAAATAGAAGAAAATCCAAATATATCTCAAGAAAGATTGCATCATTTTGCTTACGAGATTGATAGCATAAATTCTCTTGGATACATAATTAATCGCACAAGAAAAAGAGATATTCAAGAATATCGTGTTACTCGTGAGGCAATTCCCGAAGAAATTAAAATGACACTAGAAGAAAATAAAATATATGATGCAATATCCGATACAGTTCGCAGATATGCAGAACAAATGGGAAATGAACATTTAGCTAAATTTTTATTATGTATGCCGCAAAGGATGATGTCTAGCTGTATATATGCATCACTTATGTTATGGAAAAAACGGATAGATAGTCTGTATTATGATGATGGAGATGTTGAGTTTGAAAAAATAGAAATTTCAGATTTCATGAATAAAATTTATAATACGGTGGAACAGATTAAAGATTTTCAAACCTTATACGATAATGATACAAAATATCAAAGATTACTGAAGGTTCTAAGAGAAATTAGCAAAGAGTACCCAAATGATAAGATTGTACTTTTTTCATCTTTTGTATCTACTTTAGAATATCTGCAAACACGATTGGAAACAGATGGGATAAAAGGGCTGGTTATTTCAGGTAAGGTAAAGGATAAAGACACAATATTAGAAAAATTTGAAAAAGATGATACACAGAGAATACTTCTTGCATCTGAAGTTGGTAGTGAGGGTGTTGACTTACAGTTTTGTAGGCTTTTGATTAATTACGACTTACCTTGGAATCCTATGCGCATTGAACAAAGAATTGGACGTCTAGATCGTATTGGGCAAAAAAATGGTAAAATACTTATTTGGAATATGCTCCATGACACGACTATTGATAAAAGAATTTATGATAAATTATATAGAAAATTTGAAATTTGTACAAGTGCACTAGGAGACTTTGAAATTATTTTAGGTGATATTTTTAAAAAGTTAACAATAGATTTGCTATTATTATCACCAGAACAACAAGATGCACGAATAGAACAAACACGTAGAGCAATTATAAACCAAGAAGAACAAAACAATAAATTGGAGGAAGAGGCGTCACAATTAACAGCCTATGGTGATTATGTCTTGCAAGAGATACAAAAAGCAAAAGACGAAGATAATATAATAACCGCAACAGATATAGCAAATTACGTAATAGACACACTAACAAAACTTTATAAAAATACAACAATAACAACAACCTCAATAGAAGGAAAGTATGAAATTAGTGTAGATTCCGCGTTTCGCTTAGATTATGAGGACTATTGTAGTAAGAATAATCTAAGTACCAATAGCCTATTTTTGCGTGATTATGGGAACATTCCTTGCATATTTACAAATAATGTTGTGATGAAAACAAAAGGAAATGTAGAAATTATAAATCAATTCCATTCAATAGTGAGATTTTTGCGCAGTACAGATGTCAAAAATAATTATGCCCCAACTTCAGTTATTAAAGTAGAAAATAGTAAAAATAAAGGGCTATTCTTAATAGGCGTATCACTTATGTCTGCTGAGGGCGTAATTTCTTATGAAAAATTACTATTTAATGGTAGAAATATTGATAATGGGCAAAGCTTATCAAGCGACGAAGCTAAAAAGATTCTTCTTGAAGCGTTAAATAAAGGTAGATTGTGGGTTGAGCGAACAAATCTGAATTATCAAGAATTAAGCCAAATAGCAGATGATATTATGGTAACTAATTTTTTATGTTACGAAAAAGTTGTGGATGATATTGAAAACCAGAACTTTGATAAAGCAGAAATGCAAAAAGCTACATTACAACGTCATTTTAAATTAAAAGAAGCTCAATATTATGAAACAAGGCAAAAGTACATTGATAGTCATAATGAACGAATGCTTCCAGCATTAGAAGGTAAATTTACAATTTTGAAACAGAAGATAGATGATAAGCTTTTAAAAATTGAAAAAAATAAAAAAATTGAACCCGAAAAAAATGATATATGCATGGTTTTAGTAAAGGCGGTGTAACATGGGCATTTGGGATAATGAAACTCTAGCAAAATTACGAGCTATGAAAAATAAAATGCTCGGATTAGATGAAAAAAATATAGATTCAGGGATTGAAAAAGATAAAGAGCGAGGAGAGCCTTTATCTAAAATAACCCGCACATATAAAGTTGAAAAAGTTATTAAAGGTAAAAGATATATAGAAGAGCGAACGGAAGAGAAAGTCGAGCCGACAGAACGTCATAAGCGAAGAATTGAAAAAGAAATAGTAAAAAATATAAATAAGAAGCAAAAAAATAAGGATATTTTTGTATCTGATGCAGATGGTATGCAACAAAATACTTCAATACTTGATGGTGAAATTGATTTATGCATTGGTTTGGATATTGGTACTTCAACAACAAAGGCGGTAATTAAAGAGGTATATGCAGATTCTGATTCCTTTTATATAGTAGATTTTGCTGATTATGGTATAAAAGGGCAAGAATATCTTATCCCAACATATCTAAGTGAGACTAAAGGTATTTTCTCCTTACCAAAGTATAACAAAGCATACAATCATACAAATTTGAAATTGAATTTTATTGAGGGGAAAACTGGGGCAGATTTTTATTTTCGTGCTTATATTGCATTAATCATACGTTATACAAAAGATTGGTTTTTGAAAAAGCATGGAAATGATGATATTGTTAAGAATAAAAACATTATTTGGCAGGTAAATTTAGGTATTCCTTCTGTTCAATTTAATAATGAGGGGGATAATGCTAAATTTCTTAAGATATTGAAAGAGGCATATTATCTATCTAATTCATCAGAAATACACAAACAAAGCACAGTTTTGGAGGATGATAAAACAGAATTAAATATAGTTCCCGAAATTATTGCTTCTATTCAATCTTATGTTAGACGTAATGATGTTTCTCATGAAGGATTATATTGTGTATCTGATGTTGGTGCGGGAACACTTGATATTTGTACATTTAGAGTTAAAGAAGATGAGATGGGGAATATTGCATATTCCTTCTTTAAGTCTAAAGTTGAACATTTAGGTACAATGAAATACCAAGCAACTCTGACCAAATACAAAGAAAAGTTACTTGAGATAGCTGAAAATAAAGAAAAAGAAATTCAAGAGAAAAGTATTGGAAAAATAATAACAAATCAAGATGAATATTTAATTATTGAGGAAATGAAAAAGCAACAACAAGCAGATATAGCGGACTATAAAAATGAAGTAATAACATGTTATACACGCGTTTTATATCCTACGTACAGGAATAGAGATCCAAATGCCAGAGAATGGCTTGAAACACTACCAATGGCTATCGGAGGAGGAGGTATTTCTATACCATTTTATCAAGAGCTAGTAAAAAATGATCTAAAGAAATGGTTGGGAAAAAATTGCGGAGATCATAAAGGGGGAGATCGTTGTCAAGGATTTCGCTATATTAGCATAAACAATAATCATAAGAACTTTGTTACTGAATTTAAAGATATTGATGCTACACGTATGGCTGTTGCTCTTGGGCTTAGTTATCCTATAAGTAATTTTGAAGAAATAAAAGAATTTTACAAAGAATGCGAAATAGAAGATATCCGACCAATTATGGCAAAAACAGATATGGAAGATAATTATACATCAAAAGATCAAGTTTAATAATTTATATATATAGAATTATATGCCACATCTTCTAATAGCATCCGTAGTGAATTAGCTGTATCGTCTCTTTTTATAACATTTTTCATTTCCCAACCCGTTGAATTTAAAATAAATGATGATGAATCAAAGCATTAACATGAAAAATGTTAAAAAAAGTGCTTGACTTGAGAATCCCGGCATGGTAACCCGGGCACCATCTTTAAATCTTGGTTGATTTTGATGGAGATTCAAATGGATAGCAGCAATTTAATGCAAGCGCTTTATGCTATGGACTGGGAGCGGATTAACGCTGAACTCAACGCCGGTGCGGATGTTAATGCTCCTTATAACAAGCACGGTTGGACGCCTTTTATGTGGACATGCCGGGAATTCTATGAACCGGAAGTAATTGAAAAATTTTTGGCGGCCGGCGGCGATATCAGCTCCCGCAATCAATATGAGGAAACACCTTTTATCATTGCTGCCAAGCACCGCAGTTCGCCCCAGACACTGGCGGTTTTGCTCAAGGCCGGAGCGGATATCAATGCGCAGGATAAATTCGGTAATACCGCGTTTGTTTATATCGTGAAACATCCGCAGGCTATGATGCGGCTTCGGATTTTGGATTTTATGATTGATAACGGCGCTAATCCGAATATCAAAAACAAGCACGGCAAAACCGTTTGGAATTATGCCGCCGAACAGGAAGGCTTAACCGATTACCTCTGTGTCCGTTTGTTGGAGGAGAAGAGCGATGAGTAATGCTGCCCGAATTGCCGCATTAAACGATGCTTTCAGAGCTAA